>Ga0192242_10009_pt1 | contig 99193 bp, 78 predicted proteins | sample Koala_Koa27_J3_FD_131235 | JGI IMG/M metagenome (GOLD analysis project Ga0192242, IMG submission 131235) | Enriched cells from koala feces incubated with labeled cellulose particles, San Francisco Zoo, California, United States - Koala_Koa2-7_J3 ...
TTTATAGCTTCTTCTGCATTATTGCAAGAAATAGTTTCTCCATCCCTATATTGTCGGCGACCTTCTTCAAGCTTTTTTCTAACTCTGGGGTAACGACAAAATCATTATCATAAATAGGAGTAAGCATATAAGCGACTTTTCCCCTACGTCTTATAATTACTTGTTCGCCTTTATCGGCAAGCTCGAACAAGGCAGCTTGTTTTTCCCTAAATTCTCGTGATGTTACTTGTACCATGGTGCTTCTTCTTTTGTTGTGTACCAATTTGGATACACAACAAAGATCGTATTTTTGAGTGACAGCCCCAAGTCTACTAGATCTTTTTACATAGTTTTAAACTAAAAAAGGAGCATCTCATTTCTGAAACGCTCCCTTTTTATGTAGGAATGATAAATCTTACAGATTAACTCTTTTTTCCTGAATTCTAGCCTTCTTACCGGTAAGAGCACGCAAATAATACAATTTAGCGCGACGAACTTTACCAACCTTGTTAACAGTAATACTGTCGATAGCCGGAGATTCGATAGGGAAGATACGTTCAACACCTACAGTTCCAGACATTTTACGAACGGTGAAACGTTTTTTGTCACCATGTCCAGCGATTTTGATAACAACACCACGGTACAACTGTACACGTTCCTTGCTACCTTCAACGATACGGTATGCTACTGTAATAGTATCACCAGCTTTGAATGAAGGATGCTGTTTGCCAGTAGCAAATGCTTCTTCAGCAATTTTAATTAAATCCATTTTCTTTGATTTTTAAATTGTTTATCGTTACCAACGCAACATATCAAGTAACTCTTCTTTGACAGCGATTGCGCGAAAGCGGTGCAAAATTACTAGATTTATACCACACCACCAAATATAATTTCATATATTTTTCATCTAATATGGTTGGCTGGATTCCCTTTTTTGATTACATTTGGGCAATAAACAACGAATAAACATGAAACCAAACCTAATGATGAGTATGATTCCGGCAGGAATGTTAGCCGGAATCTTTCTGTTTTCTAGCTGTAACTCAGGCTATTCTGTTGCTTCTGTAACAGGAAGCAGAATAGTGGTGACAGACTCCCTTGATGCTAATCCGGATAGTGCTGCAATGGCTGTTTTAGCCCCATATCAACGAACTGTGGACAGTATTATGTCTCCGGTCATTGGAAATAGTGCCCGGTTTATGGATCGTTATCGTCCCGAAGGTGAATTGTCAAATCTGGTTGCGGATATTCTTCGCACTTCCGCTACCAATTATATGGGTCGTGCTGCCGATGTGGCGGTAACCAATATGGGCGGTCTTCGCACCTCTTTGCCCGAAGGAAATATTACGTATGGTAATATCTATGAAATAACTCCGTTTGAAAATACCTTGTGCATCGTTACCATGAATGGTGCTTTGCTGAAACAATTATTTGAGAACATAGCCAAAGTGCACGGCGAAGGTCTGAGCGGTGCGCGATTGGAAATCTCTAAAGACGGTGAATTGCTGAGTGCCACCGTGGGCGGTAAAGAGCTTGATGAAAATAAGGAATATAAAGCAGCCACACTGGACTACCTTGCCGAAGGCAACGACCATATGGATGCCTTTGCCAAAGTGCCCGATGCGGATAAAATGCAACCGGAAAATGCCACCATACGCCAGTTGTTCCTGAACTATGTGAACGAACAGAGCAGGGCGGGTAAGAAAGTGGACTCGAAGATAGAAGGAAGAATTACCGTTAAAGAATAAAACCGATTGATAATGAAACGAATATATGTACTATTTACCGCTTTGTGCATTTGTGGTGCACTGGCAGCGCAGGATGTAAAAGAATTATTGATTTTGCATACCAATGATACTCACAGCCGTGTGGAGCCCATACTCGTTACAGATCCTAACCCGGAGTATGCAGGAAAAGCGGGCTTTGTACGCCGTGCCACTTTAATAAAGGGCATGAGGGAGCAGAATAAAGACCTGCTGTTGTTTGATTGCGGCGATTTCTCCCAGGGTTCACCTTATTATAATATGTTCAAAGGTGAAGTGGAAGTGAAGCTGATGAACGAAATGGGCTATGATGCCGGTATCATAGGCAACCACGAGTTCGATTTCGGATTGGATAATATGGCGCGGCTCTTTAAGATGGCCAATTTCCCCATAGTATGTGCTAACTATGGCGTGAAGGGAACAGTATTGGAAGGCATCGTAAAACCTTACGTTATACTGGAACGCGAGGGCGTGAAGATCGGTGTCTTTGGTCTTAGTCCCGTGTTGGAAGGTTTGGTGCAAACCAAGAACTATGAGGGAGTAGTTTTTGAAAGCCCCATAGAGGCCGCCCAGCGTGTAGCCAAGATATTGAAAGAACAGGAAAAATGTGATTTGGTGGTGTGCCTGTCTCATTTGGGATGGAAGGGAGAACCTTATTCTGATGAAACATTGATAGCTAATACTCGTAACATTGATATTGTATTGGGAGGGCATTCACACTCTTACTTTGATAAAACTTTGTTTTATAAGAATCTGGATGGAAGGGATATTCCTTTGCAGCAAATGGGAAAGAATGCCGTGTATGTGGGCAAAATGAAAGTAGAGATGGAAAAGAACTAAGATGAGGAAAAACGTATTACTATTTGTATTATCATGTATCATAGGATGCCATGTAGCACTTGCGCAGCAGGTTCCTAATGTGTTGCAACAAGGCAAGGCGGATAGCCGGGAATGTAAAGCATGGGTGGATGAACGACTCTCTGGTATGAGTTTGAAAGAGAAGATAGGGCAACTATTCATACACACGGTGGCTCCCATCAACACCCCGGTAAACAAGAAGAATATACATGATGCTATAAAAGAATATAAGGTAGGAGGATTATTATTTTCGGGTGGGCAATTATCCAATCAGATATTGCTGACCAATTATGCACAAGAGCTGGCAGAAGTACCTTTGTTCATCACCTTTGATGGTGAATGGGGACTGGCTATGCGCTTGAAAGGAACTCCGAGTTTTCCTAAAAACAGAGTCTTGGGGTGTATTCAGGATAATGAGTTACTCTATGAATATGGCAAGGAGGTAGCCCGGCAATGCAAAGAACTGGGGGTGCAGATCAATTTTGCTCCTGTGGCGGATGTGGATATAAATCCCCGTAATCCGGTTATCAATACGCGTTCTTTTGGAGGCGACCCCAAGAATGTGGCTCAGAAAGTAATAGCATATTCCCGCGGGCTGGAAGATGGGGGAGTGCTATCGGTAAGTAAGCATTTTCCCGGGCATGGAGATACGGAGGTGGATTCTCACAAGGCTCTGCCTGTCCTGAATTTCAATCGGGCCCGTTTGGATAGTATTGAACTTTACCCGTTCAAGGAAGCAATAAAAGCAGGATTGGGCGGTGTGATGGTAGGTCACTTGGAAGTGCCGGAGTTGGGTGAACGTCCTGCTTCCATTTCTCCGCAAATCATTAATAATTTGCTTTCTCAGGAGTTGGGCTTTCAGGGATTGGTTTTTACCGATGCCTTGGAAATGAAAGGCATTTCTCCCAACCAAACCGGGAATATCTGCGCCCAGGCTTTAATGGCGGGCAATGACCTGCTATTGGCTCCCCGCAATCTGAAAAGAGAACTGGATGGCGTGTTGGCTGCCGTGAAAAGCGGAAAACTTTCGGAAGAATTGATAACGGAAAAATGCCGCAAGGTATTGACTTATAAATATGCTTTGGGATTGAAAGACAAACCGCATATCCAGCTCTCCGGACTGGAAAAGCGCTTGAACCGTCCTGAAACGAAAGATTTGATTCTCCGTTTGCAGAAAGCGGCGGTAACGGTAGCCACCAATGCGGGCGGTGTTCTTCCTTTAAATTCAAAGTTGGAGGGAACAGTGGTGCTGAATATTGGTAAGTCGCCTTCCTCCGGACTTGCTTTCTTTAATCGTTTGCAAAATTCTATCCCGCTCTCGCGCATTGTAGCCAGTCCGGAGGCTATGGAAAGCATCAAGCGGCAGTTGCTAAACAGCAAACGGGTGATAGTCGTGATTTCTTCTGATGATTATAAGAAATACAGGACAATGCTCAACTCATTGCCTGATGATTTGCCTGTGATCTATGTCTACTTGATGCCGTTGAAATCCATGCTGAATATGGAGGAATACTGGAAGAAGGCTGCTGCCGTGGTGTTAGGACATTCCGGCGAGTTGGCAATACAGGAGCGTGTAGCCGATGTGATGGCAGGGAAAGCCGTTGCCGACGGACGCCTATCGGTGGCCGTGGCGGATCTGCTTAAACCGGGAGACGGAGTAACAATGGCTCCCAAAATGCTTCCCGTGTTTAAACCCGAAGATTACGGTATGAGCTCAAAAGTATTGAAGCAGATAGATGAAATAGCATTGGAGGGTATTAAGGCGAAAGCCTATCCCGGTTGCCAGATTTTGATATTGAAAGACGGTAAACCGATATATGATAAGTCTTTCGGAACCTTTACTTATGAGAGCTCCAGAAAGGTGGAAGAAGATGATTTGTATGATTTGGCTTCACTGACCAAGACCACCGCTACTTTACTGGCGGTGATGAAACTATATGATGAAGGAAGATTCGGTCTGACGGATCGTATTTCCCGGTATGTTCCTGCGCTGAAAGGTACGAACAAGGAGCGTGTGACTATAGAAGAACTGTTGTTGCATCAATCCGGTATTCCTGCATTTTGGCCTTTCTATAAGGCGGCGATAGATCAGGACAGTTACGAGGGTACATTTTATAAAGCCCGGCCGGATGCGCATCATCATATGCAGATAGATACCCGTTTGTTTGTCATTGATAAGTTTGAGTATAAAAAGGATTTGATGGCTAAAACATTCTCGGGTGATTATCCCCTGCAAGTGGCGGATAGTATGTATCTTCATCGTTCTTTCCGTGACTCCGTTGTGGCACAGATAGGGCGCACTCCATTAAAGGATAGGAGTTACCGGTATAGCTGTCTCAACTTCATGTTATTAAAAGAGATGGTAGAGAACATGACTAAAATGCCGATTAGCGTGTACCTGGAGAAAGAATTTTATGGGCCGATGGGCATGACACGCACTTCTTATCTGCCACTCCGCCGTTTTAAAAAGGAAGAAATAGTACCTACGGTAAAGGCGGACTACCTGCGCAAAGGGGGGATGTTGCAAGGATATGTGCATGATGAATCGGCTGCCTTTATGGGTGGCGTATCGGGAAATGCAGGATTATTCTCTACCGCCCGTGATGTGGCGAAAGTCTATCAGATGTTGATAGATGGGGGGATGTATGAAGGCAGGCGTTATTTGAGCAAGGAGACTTGCGACCTGTTCCTGACTCATACTTCTAAAATAAGCCGCAGGGGATTGGGATTTGATAAACCGGATATGAGAAACACAGCGAAAAGCCCTTGTGCTGCCGAAGCCCCTAAAGAAGTAGTGGGGCATATCGGCTTCACAGGAACCTGTGCGTGGGCTGATCCGAAGAATCATTTGGTGTATGTTTTCCTTAGTAATCGCATTTATCCACGGCCTTTTGACCATAAACAATTAATGAGATTAAATATACGTCCGCGTATACAACAGGTTATGTATCAGGCAGTGATGAAAAGATAGTATTTAGACTTAATACAAATTAGTGCAATTTTGCAATACCGATATGACAACTAATAGAGAAAAGCTGTATATTTGTTCCATCAATTAGTACTAATAATTTAATAATTAACGAAAATGGCTTACGTAATTAGTGAAGATTGTATCGCTTGCGGTACTTGTATCGATGAATGCCCGGTAGAAGCAATTTCTGAGGGTGATATCTATTCTATCAATCCGGATGTATGTACAGAATGCGGAACTTGCGCTGATGTATGTCCTTCTGAAGCTATCCACCTAGGGTAAAGATACAATCGGACTAGAATGAAAAGAGCGACCGTTCCATTTAGTTGGGACGGTCGTTTCTTTTTTATTGGGAAAGTTTGTTTTGCTATCATTTTGCTGTAGGGGCGACGTTTGGTCGCCCGTAAACAATTTGCTTTGTGTTTTCGGGCAGGCAGATCCTGCCCCTACGGTATGTGAAAACGTTATTGGATTATTTCAACTGTGCCAACGCTTCCTTAATGCGGCGCATTGCTTCCACAATATTCTCGTCAGAAGTAGCATAGCTCATGCGGATACACTCCGGAGAACCGAATGATGCACCGCCTACACATGCCACATGACCCACTTCGAGCAAATACATTGCCAAATCATCAGAATCATTAATCTTACGATCACCGGCAGCTTTACCGAAGAATGAATCACATTTAGGGAACAAATAGAATGCTCCTTGAGGATTGTTTACTTCAAATCCCGGAACTTCCTTAGCCAATTTCACAATCAAATCACGACGACGCTGGAATGCCTGACGCATTTCCTCAACCGGAACCTGTGTACCCGTATAGGCAGCTTCAGCAGCCTTCTGAGAAACAGAACATGGGCCGGAAGTATATTGTCCCTGCAACTTATTCACAGCCTTCACAATCCATTCCGGACCGGCAATAAAACCAATTCTCCATCCGGTCATGGCGTATGCTTTTGATACACCGTTTACAATCACTACATTGTCACGAACCTCCGGGAACTGAGCGATGCTTTCGTGCTTGCCACCATAAGTAATGTGTTCGTAAATCTCGTCAGCAATGACATATACCTGCGGATGTTTTGCCAATACGGCAGCCAAACCGGCCAATTCTTCCTTAGTATATACAGAACCGGTAGGATTGGAAGGAGAACAAAGAATCAATGCTTTGGTCTTTGGGGTAATAGCTGCTTCCAGTTGTGCAGGAGTGATTTTGAAATCTTGGTCGATGCCGGCAGTAACAATAACAGGAGTACCGTCTGCCAGTTTCACCATTTCAGGGTAACTTACCCAGTATGGAGCAGGAACGATCACTTCGTCGCCATCATTTACCAGAGCCATAATCGTATTGCAAACCGATTGCTTTGCACCGTTGGCACAAGAGATTTGTGCAGCTGTGTAATCCAATCCGTTTTCGTTTTTCAGTTTAGCTACGATAGCATTGCGGAGTGCAGGATAACCCGGTACCGGAGAGTATCTGGAAAAGTTATCATCCACTGCTTTTTTCGCTGCTTCTTTAATGTGGTCGGGAGTGTTGAAGTCGGGTTCACCCACACTCAAATTAATGACATCAACTCCTTGAGCTTTCAGCTCATTGCTCTTTTGTGACATTGCCAACGTAGCTGAAGGAGACAAACGATTCAGGCGATCTGATAATTGGTTCATTGCTATTGTTTTTTATGTGTTTTAGTTTACTTGCTGCAAAATAAGCTATAATATCTCAATTATGAAAGTAAAACAGGCGAAATCATATAAAAAATGATATGATTCCGCCTGTGATATAGTGTTTTTTACTTGCTGAAGTGCAAAGTATGTCCCATTCTGTCTTTTTTGGTTTTCAAGTAACACTCATTGTATTCATTGGGAGTTATTTCGATAGGAACATTCTCTACTACCGATAGTCCGTATGATTCCAGTCCTACACGTTTTACGGGATTATTGGTAATGAGGCGCATTTTGGTAATTCCTATGCTGCGCAGAATCTCTGCTCCTACACCATAATCGCGTTCATCGGCTTGGTGTCCCAGGCACAGATTGGCGTCTACGGTGTCCATTCCGTCTTCTTGCAGTTTGTAGGCCTTCATCTTCTCCATCAGTCCGATGCCTCGTCCTTCCTGGTTCAGATACACCACTGCCCCTTTACCTTCTTTTTCAATCATCTGCAGGGCTTTGTGTAGCTGGTCGCCACAGTCACAACGCATGGAACCGAAAATATCACCGGTAGCACAAGAGGAATGTACGCGTACCAATATAGAGTCACCTTCCTTTATTTCACCTTTAATCATGGCGATGTGTTCCAATCCATTGCTTTTCTGGCGGAAAGGAATCAGATGGAAATGTCCGTATTCGGTGGGCATATCCACTTCTACACCTTTTTCTACTATTGATTCTTGTTTCAGGCGATAAGCAATCAAGTCGCGTATAGCAATGATTTTGATGTCAAATTGCTTTGCTTTTTCAATTAATTGCGGCATACGCGCCATGCTTCCGTCCTCGTTCATTATTTCAATCAGGGCGGCGGCGGGCTGAAGTCCTGCCAGGCGTGCCATGTCTATGGCTGCTTCGGTGTGGCCGGCACGTCTCAGCACTCCTTTTTCCTGTGCATAGAGAGGGTTGATGTGTCCGGGACGTCCGAAAGTGGCGGCTGTAGAAGCAGGATCTGCCAATGCCTGGATGGTAGCGGCGCGGTCGTGTGCCGATACACCGGTACTGCATCCTTCCAACTTGTCGATAGTGACGGTAAAAGGAGTTCCTAATATAGAGGTGTTGTTGCTTACCTGTTTGTCCAGTTCCAATTCAGCGCAGCGACTCATGGTGATAGGGGCACAGAGCACGCCACGTCCTTCTTTCAGCATGAAGTTTACTTTTTCCGGAGTAATCTTTTCGGCGGCAATAATGAAATCGCCTTCGTTTTCACGGTCTTCATCGTCTACTACGATGATGAACTTACCTTCACGGAAGTCAGCTATCGCTTCTTCAATGGTATTCAGTTTGAATTCTTCCATAGTCAAATTATAAATGATTCATTGTTTATTCTTTGTTGTATATCGCGGCTGGTCTTGATAATGTTTTTCAAGTCCTTATCCAGTCTCAGACTGAATCGCCAGATGCGGAAATAGAAAAAGATACCTACCGGAACGATAACTCCCGCCAGCAGGTTCAACCATCGGTTGTCAAATGGGCTCTTGTGAGCCTTGGTAGACAGGATGGGGTATTTATTCAAGTATCCCAGCAATACGCTATCCTTGCTATTGGATAGTTCTTCAATCAACAGCTCCATTTTGGCACTAATACCGGCTATAATGTCATCGTGCCCGTTGTTGGTAAAGATGCGGATATAGTTGGGAGCACTTGCCAGCTTGTGCCGGGAGTCGTATGCGCTGCAAGCATAGCACAATTCGTTCAGGTCGCTCTCTATGCGTCGATAGTCCGGGTCGTCTATGATAACTTCTTTTCTGAATACATGGCGTGAAGGACGCAAGCCCAGCAACATACGGAAGAAATTAATGTATATTTCGGCATTGAACACCACCGAGTCATTGTTAGACTTGTAGGTGAAGAATGCTCCGATAGGCGCCAGTACGATGCTGCTCATCCATACACCCAGTATCATATTCATTTCACCACTCTTGGCTACACGGGTAGCACCGGAGTCTATAATATAATAGATAACAAAAATCAAAACGGATACAACCACAGGCATACCCAGTCCTCCTTTTCGGATAATGGCTCCTAGTGGCGCTCCGATAAAGAAGAAGATCAGACAACTCAGTGACAAGGTGATTTTCTTGTGCCAATCGGCTTCATGCTTACGGATATTGTTGTCGGCATCTGTGGTCTGATAACTTTTCATGTTCCATTCGCTGGCAAGGGATTCCGTGCGGTCGGCAGCACTACCCAGAGTCTTGTCTTTTTCCGCCAAAGTATAGGAATTGAACAAGCTGTCAATATTGATTCTGCTGCTCGTTTCCGCCATCTTCACAGAGTCAGCTTTGGATAATTCTATCTTGCGATAAGTCGATGATTTTATTTCATTGTACATGGTTCGGCCCAAACTGTCGGCACGATGGTTCAGCGAGTCGATAGAATGGCTGATTTCCAGCATGTTCTTACTGTCTGAACGGTCACTCAGGAAACTTCCGTCCACCATGTTGAATCCTCCGTCGAATTCAATGATGGTATGCTTTTCCCTGAATGTTTCACGTCGGTAGGGGACGTTGTTGGATGATATGGTTTGTGATTTCAGATTTTCAAATTGCTCTCCGTTAAACAGATGCAGGTAGAGGTGCTGTTTGTCGGCTGTCATTTCCATTTTTCCTTCGGAAGCCCAAATGATGTGTGCATTCTCAAATCCGTCCGAGAAGTTGTAGATCAAGACATCTTTCAGCATACCCGTTTCGCGGTCTTTCTGCTTTACATATATATTATAGCCCTCTATTTCGTCATAAAATACGCCTTCCGGAATATCCAGTTCGGGCGAAGTCTGCTTCATGGATACCAGCAGGGTGAGCAACTTTACCTGTGCCTTGGGGGCAATCACATTCTGGAAATAGAAAGAGGTGCAACATAGGAAAGTACAGAAAATGACTAGCGGGCGTATAATCCTGAGCAGGGGAATACCCGCTGCCTTCATAGACAGTAATTCGTAGCGCTCGCCGAAATTACCAAAAGTCATCAACGCTGCCAGCAGAATGGCCAACGGCAGTGACAAAGGTATCAGTGTAAGAGCAGAGTAAAAGAAAAACTGTGCTAAAACACTCATCTCCAACCCTTTTCCCACTAACTCGTCTACATATCTCCACAAAAACTGCATCATGAAGATAAAGAGGCAGATGAAGAAAGTTCCTATAAAGAGCATCAAGAAGCTCTTTAGGATAAATATATCTAATTTTTTTATGCGTAGCATTATTCCATTTTGTGCAACTATTGAGGCACAAAATTAGCATAAAAAACGGAGAGCAGAGATATGTTTTGCATATTTTTATAGAATTACAGTCCGCTTACCCGTTTTAGCTTCTCTATTTCAGAGTTCCACAGCTCTTTTAAATCTTCCACTTCATCCGGTTCCGCCCAGTCTATTACTTCCAACATATAGTCTGAGGTCAATTCATTATATACCATTTTCAGTTCAAAGTATGCTTTGGAATCTTCGTCGTCCAGCCAACGGAAGCGTATGAAGCTGTTTACCCTGAAGTTTGCCACCTCAGCCTGCCGTGATTCTGTCTTACCCCAATGAAAGGTGAATACTTTATCTTGATATGTAACTTTGTCTGCAAACCATGTTTCCAGACCGGATGGGGTACTGATAATAGCCCACACAATGTTGCCGGACCCGGCTTTCAACATGTACTCCAAACGTATTTTTTCTTTTCCCATAGGACAGCATTTTAAAGTTTCGGTGGCAAATTAAACCAAATTTTCTTATTTACCATAATAAATGATATGTTTTTTGAAATATTTATTGCCTGTGTAAAGTGCTCTATTTAAGATAAAAAACAGATTTTACGAGAAAAAGTTCGCCGAAATGTTGCGGAATTGAAAATATACTTCTATCTTTGCACCCGCAAATAAGAAATGATGGCGGGATAGCTCAGCTGGTTAGAGCGCATGATTCATAATCATGAGGTCCCCGGTTCAATCCCGGGTCCCGCTACCACGAAAGATTTAGACTGTTGGGAGGCTTCCACTCTTGGCGGTCTTTTTTAAAGAAAACATGATGGCGGGATAGCTCAGCTGGTTAGAGCGCATGATTCATAATCATGAGGTCCCCGGTTCAATCCCGGGTCCCGCTACATTATTTTTAAGAAGTTTGGTTGGTTAGGCAATTAGGAGGTTTCTGCTCTTGGTTGCTTTTTTTGTTTTATTCTTCTTTATCCACCGTAGGGGCGGAAAATTTTCCGCCCGGTAATCGACCTTATTGCTCTTCCCTTATAAAACAGGCAGTCTGTAAACAAACCCTAGTGAAACCCTGAATTGGTCTTCCTGATTGATTATATTTTCTTTCTGTATATTCTTATATGTCTTTCCTGTAGCATTCAGAAACAGGTGCAGGTTCTTGTCTGCCATCGGGAAATACTTAATCCCTCCTTGATACCCCCATGATGAAAGGTAATTGCCTTTTCCGAATATCCCGTTTTCTTTATAGACGGAGGCGCGGTCATAAAATCCTTTTAAATGAATATTCCGTTTCGGAAGAAAACGATAATTAGCTTCCGACACGAAAGTAAGATATTCTACGGAACGTGCTATCCCGTCCCATGCCGTTCCGTCTTTGTTTATTGCCATTTTGCGGATTACTCCCAGATGGTCTATCGCTGAACGATGGTACAGGATATCCAGGAATAGATTGAATTTTCCCAAGTCCACCATTTGTCCTCCACCTATCATGAATACCCATTTGCCTTTTGCCAATTCTCCTGCGCTGGCGGCATAGCGGAGTTGTACTTTATTGTCGGAATAATTACTGTTCCATGCCAATGAATAATATAATGGCGCGAAAGGACGCTCTATTCCCTCGGGAATCCGTCCGAATGCCTCTTCCATAGTTCCGGCTCTGTTATTGAGCACTTGAATGGCAATTTCCTGATTGCTGCGTGGGGAGTATGCTATATTTACTCCGGTGAGGTAACAGGTTATATTGTTGGTGATTCCGCTGTAATCATATATATTGATAGGATATTCGTTATACTCAAATCCCCCTACAAACAAAGCCTGCCTACCTGCCGTCACGGCAAATCGCGGGTCTAACTGGTATCGGAGGTAAGCATAATCTATGGTGCCCGACAGATTCTCTGTTTCAAAAGCCTGTGTGCCTTTGTTTAATCTTTGCAGGTATTTGTAAGAGAGTTTATCGGTTACATTCCCATAAATCCCGATCATGATATGATCGAAGCGGAAAGAGGCTTCGTCAGTATCTGCATCGCCGGAATTGAATTTGGCGTGAAAGGCTGAACGGAGGTGTAAATCTACATTGATGACTTCGGGCATCTTCTTTTTCATCAGATATCCTACTACGGAATTACGAACAGAATCTTCTTTTTCCGGTTGTGAAGAACCTTGTGCAGTGGTAGGATAAAGTAAGCAACCCATTATTCCCAAGAGAAAAGTACTGAGCTTTGTCATAAGTAAGATGTTTTTTAGGTTAACGCTGAAAATATATATTCTGATATAGTTGCAAATAAATGTAATATTTATGATATTTGCAAGCACTGTTAACCTATAAATGGAATGGGAATGAAAAGTATTGGGAATCGTCTTTTGAATATTGTACTTGTTGTGGGCGCTGTGATACTGACAGGCTTTATTGTTGATTATTACTTTTCCTACTGGAATACCGCTACTGCACGGAATGTTGAGGTAGACATGTCGTCTCTACCCGCTAATCATCCGGATATTTCAAAAAGTGAAAATCTTCATTTTCCCTCTGAGGGCAAATATTGTCTTGCCTGCCATCAGGGGATAGAACCTACCCGCCCGCTGGATTCCGAAATGATGAAACAGATTTTGGAGAAAGGTGCAGCGATGGGTGATCCTAATGGATGCGTAGTGTGTCACGGAGGTACTCCCGGCGAAACGATAGACAAGCATAAAGCACATAGCGGTGTACCTAAAGGTAGCACTTTGTCGGCTTTCACCCCTGTACCGGGAGCTTTGCAAGTCAATGATAATACTTGTGGTTTATGCCATACGGACCATACCTATAATGTACATCGTTCCATAATGAACACAGATGCCGGAAAAATGAAAGCCATTACCTGGAGTTTCGGCATTGGGACAGAAAATAAAGACCATGTGTATGCAGACCATGCCATAGACGACCCCGATGGACCCGAACCCCGTTTTGGTTCTGCAAAATATAAGGAATATATGAAGCAGATGGCGGAGGCTTTTCCGGGACAGTATCCTAAAGAGTTGAAACAGCTTCCCCGGGCATCCTTGGATAGACTGAACACAATGCCGGAACAAGCCGCATTTACCTATCTGCGAAATTGTAACGCCTGCCACCTTAGCAATAAAGGTATGCAAGACCGTGGGCATTATCGGGGTATGGGATGCGCTTCATGCCACAGCCTTTATAGTAATGAGGGATATTATGAAGGAGGCGATCCGTCCATAGACACCGGAAAGCCCGGACATTTGCTGGTTCATGCCATGCAGGGAACACGTAAGTCTGCCGTCACGATTCATGGTAAAAACGTATCAGGTGTGCAGGTATCTACTTGTGCTGCCTGTCATGCCGCAGGTAGGCGCATCGGACATGCTTATCAGGGATTGATGGCATTGGGGCATGGCAGCAACCGTGGACCTTTTGATGAAAACGGATTACCGCAAAAGACCAATGGCGGATATGTATTTAAGTATATGCGTGATGATGCCCATCACCGTATAGAGAAAGACGGAAAGACCGTGACCGGGCTTTTATGCCAGGATTGCCATACCACCAACTCCATGCATGGAAACGGAAATATAGGGAGTACCACTTTGGCTACCATCGAAGTGGAATGTGCCGATTGCCATGGAACTCCCACTCATTATCCATGGGAATTACCGTTGGGATACGGAGATGAATTTGGGAAAAAATTGAATATGAACGATGCCCGTGGACTGGCGGATGAACCGTTGGAAGTAACGAAGAAGTTTGGTATGGTGTATCCTAAAGAAGACGGATACCTGCTATCGGCCAGAGGAAACGCTTTGGGAAATGTAGTTCGCCGGGGCAATAAAGTGATTGTGCACTCGGATAGCGGGCACGATTTTGAAGCTCCTACTTTGAAAGAGCTGGCGGAAACCAACGGATGGAAAAATGCAGTGAAGGCAAAAACGGCAATGGTAAGCATTCCCAAGCACATGGAAAGTCTGGAATGTTATGCTTGTCACTCCACTTGGGCTGCTCAATATTACGGATATAAATATGTGATAGATTATACACAGAAGTCTATAGACTGGCTGGCATCTCCCGAGCAGGTGGATAAGGATGGTACAACGGCGGATTATCATGGCAGGTATGCCATGCAGCAAGGTGCTCCTACTTATGGTGATTACAGCCATGTCCGTTGGGAGAATCCACCCTTGGGAGTGAATGGAGAAGGCAGGGTAAGCCCGTTGGTTGGCGTGATACAAACCGTCAGCACCGTAATAGGCGAGGATGGCAAGGTTATTACATGGAATCATGTAGCCAAGACAAAAGCAGGATATGATGCCATGGAACTGGCACCTTTAAATCCCCATACCACCTCGGCAGAGTCCAGGGAATGTGCCGATTGCCACGGTAATACGGCTGTTATGGGATATGGCATAGATAAAGGTATTTATGATGCGGAACCGCAAGTAACCCGTTATGCCGATGTAGTGGGTGAAGACGGGGAAAATGTAAGTAACTATACGCAGGCTCAGATCAGTGCAATTAAGGGTTTGCATGGAGACTTTATGCAGTTGCTGAATAGCGAAGGCAAACAGGTGCAGACCATTGACTCGCATTGGCCTACTTCTATGCCGCTCACGGCATCTCAGCGTGATGTTCTGTCACGCGGAGGAACCTGCCTCGCCTGTCATCAAGACATTCCGAATGGCTCTATTCCCATCCGTATGTTAGGTAAAATAGCCGAAGTAGCCAATTTGAGTTTTGCTTCCGAAGAAGCCCATGAACACTTGTTGCGCGAAAACAATATTCTTATCTCGTGGGTAAAGGCGGGCGGAATCCTGTGTTGTATTTTACTCATTCCTGTGCTGGTTGTGGGTTATATCAAGAGAAAGAAACTAATGGAGATCATTAAAAGAATAAAGGGATGAAAGAAAAGTTATTTCGCTTTCTGGCTTCTTACCGGGCTACTCTTCTTTTAATGTTGATTTATGTATTCTTAATGGCTTTGGCTACCATTATCGAAAAGAACGAGGGTACGCCGGTAGCTAAAGCCATGATTTACTATTCCCCGCTTTTCCTTTTCCTACAATTCCTGCTGGTTGTGAATTGGGCTTGTGTCACTATCAGTCATAAACTTTTTGCTTTTCGTAAATGGGGATATATCCTTGTGCATGGCGCATTTGTGGTGATTCTTGCCGGGGCAATGATTACCCACCTTTTCGGCAGGGAAGGCATGATGCATTTGCGTGAGGGGGAAAAGAGTGGCCGGATAATGATGAAGAGCAGCATGGGGGAAGCGGAATGCGCCCTTCCATTTCAAGTGGAATTAATTGATTTTGAATTGCTCCGCTATCCCGGTTCGCACAGTCCTTCATCTTACGAAAGTAAGTTGAGGCTGTATGTGGATGGAGAAGTGAAGGAGGAAAAAGTATTTATGAATAATGTGCTCGACTTGAAAGGCTACCGTTTCTTTCAAGCCTCTTATGATTCCGACGAGGAAGGCACTATATTGTCCGTCAGTAATGATGTAGCGGACAGAACAGTGACTTATTGCGGCTATGGATTGCTTTTTGCCGGATTGCTGGGATGTTTTCTGGATAAGAACTCCCGCTTCCGCAGGCTGGGGCGGCAACTGAAAACATTGCAGTTGGTTGCTTTGACAGCTTGCTTGGGCATTGCTTCTTTTGCCGATGCCCAGTCTTTGGCAATACCGGTTTCGCATGCCGGGAAATTCGGCGCTTTGCCTATGCAGTCTGTCAACGAACGGATTATTCCCGTCAACACCTTTGCCTCTGAAGTGTTGCGCAAGTTGCAAGCAGAAAATTTCATAGAAGGATTGACACCCGATCAATTCCTGTTAAGCCTGCTCGTCTCACCGACTGAATGGGCACACATACCTCTTATAAAAATGGAAGATACGGAGATCAGTCGGCTTTATAAATGGAGCGGAAACCGGATCTCTTACCGGGATGCATTTGATAAGAACGGTTTTTACAAGTTAGGTGAGAGGGTAGAAGAGGCTTATGTCAAAAGCCCGGCAATGCGTACCCATTTAGACAAAGAACTGATGAAACTGGACGAAAAGGTCAATACCCTTCACCAGTTGTTTAATTTTCAATTACTCCGTCTGTTCCCCGTTTCCACCGATACGGTTTATCATCGTTGGCACGCTCCGGGTGATGAACTGTCTGATTTGGCTGCGGAAGATTCCCTTTCCGTCATTAACTTATTCAAGCAGTATAGAAATGAAGTTCGGGAAGCAATGGCTACCGGGCAGTGGAGCAAGGCGGATGCTGCATTGGATGCCATCTCTTTGTATCAGCAAAAGAATAATACGGGATTGGATATTTCTACCGGCAGAATGCAAGCCGAGATAAGTTATAATAAACTTAATCTGTTGCTTCATTGTAAAAGAGGATATTTGATTCTGAGCGGATTGCTTCTTGTCTTTTCTTTTGGTGCATGGTTGAAGAAGAACGAAAATATTTGGGAGAAAAGAGTAGGAGGTGTATTATTAATAGGTGTGTTACTCTGTTTTTTGCTGCATACTTATAGTCTTGGCATGCGTTGGTACATATCGGGATATGCCCCTTGGAGCAATTCTTATGAAACGATGGTGTGCCTTGCCTGGGCTTCGGTGTTGGGCGGATTACTGTTTGCTAATCGGAGTTTTATAGCGTTTGCATTAGCAACGCTGCTTGGTGGCGTAGTGCTTTTTGTTTCCGGCCTCAACTGGATGGATCCGCAGATAACTCCTTTAGTTCCCGTCTTGAAATCTCCCTGGCTCATGTTTCATGTGGCTACGTTGATTGCCGCCTATGGGTTCCTTGGTATCAGTTGCATGATTGGCACTACCAATCTTTTGGCACCTGCTTTTATGACTTCCCGGAACAGGGATTTTCTGTCCGTCCGTATTGCCCGGCTCAGTATTATTAATGAAATGTCTTTATTAATAGGTCTGGCATTGATGACTGTAGGGGTTTTCTTGGGGGCGATATGGGCGAATGAATCTTGGGGACGTTATTGGAGCTGGGATCCTAAGGAAACCTGGGCATTAATTACTACCGTTGTTTATGCCATCGTATTGCATCTTCGCTGGTTTGGAAAGAAAGAAAATGATCGTTTGTTCAATTTGCTTTCCCAACTGGCTTTTCTCTCTGTATTGATGACTTATTTCGGAGTGAATTATTTGTTGAGTGGAATGCATTCTTATGGCAGTAATGCAGGGTTGTCCGCTTTGCCATTTTGGGTTTACTTGCTGGGAATTATCTTCTTTGTTCTTCCGGGAGGAATGGCTTATCTATCACCCACGTTTTCCGAATCTGTAATCCGGAGCTCTTGATGGTTGTCGGATTGTAAATCCGCCAAAACAAAACGAAAAAAAATGCAATAGGCTTCATCATCCATTGCAGCCTATTGCATTGGTTATCGCAGCCTATTGCGTTGGTCATCGCAGCCGACTGTATGAAACGATATTATGATTACTTGTCCATGACTGGTTTATATAATAGATATCGTATTACAATTTCATACATAAGAACCATCCAGCTCGGGAATCTGCGGGGGGCATAAGTTACTCGATATGCTGCATCAAACGATAATGCGGATTCTATATCTCCTATACAGAAAATAGATTTCCGGTCAATAACTGTTGTGGAGAAGAAAATGAAGTTAACTTCATCAGGCAAGTAAGTTAACTTCGGCGACAAAGTAAGTTAACTTCGATGGCTCATGAAGTTAACTTACTTTGAAAGGGCAAGTATTGGCAGTTTCTACCTAAAGTATTTTTTGAGAAAACTGAAATGTTTACGTTGTATTTGTGTTGTAGGGAATAAATCATTTTGCGAAAGATTCACAAACTGTCTTTTATTCCTTTCATCAGATAATCAGAGAAAGCTTGAAAAGAATAATGTTGTTTTATTACATCATATGCATTCTCAGTAATTAAGCTATTCATATCAGAGGAATTTAATAAATTTACAATCTTCCCGGCAAAATCCTCTGCATCTTCTGCTATATAAATATTATGCCCATCTTTTAAGAATTCTTCAAATCCACGTGTCGCAAATTGGGAAACCACACATGGACGTTTTAGGGACATAGCTTCTAATACTTTGATATTTGATCCGCCTCCGGCATAAATAGGAACGATGGCAACCTTACATTTCTTATATTCTTCCATCAAGTCTTGAACGTATCCGAGAATTGAAATTCCTGAATACTTTTTCCATGAATCCAAGTATTCCTCAGGCAGTCCCTTGCCAACAATGCGTAATTCAGCATCCGGTATGCGTTTTAATACATTTTCCCAAATGTTGGTTATAAAATAATTTAGTCCTGAATAATTAGGATAATAGGCTAGAAAACCCACAAACAAAATTATATTCTTTCTGCTGGAGAAAGGTATGTCATCAACAATTCCTTTTTGAATATATGGAATGTTAGGCAGATATGATGAATGAGGGTAGGTACATTGATTGGGATTTGAAAAAAAGAGTGTTTAATGCGTGACAGGAACTTTGTCGTGGAAACATTTATCTTCTTCAGTAAATGGGAATAATAAATGTTTCTTAATGCTCCGACATAAGTTGATGAGGCTAGAACTTCCTCCGGCAAATCGTCAACATCTACGATTATATTACTGGAGGTTTCCAAGCCACAGAAGCAAACATTCCTGATATATCGAACCATAATAAATTCATAATGATTGGACTTTAATATAGAGTCTACAGCGGATTTATAGCGCTTGTCTACCCAGTAGTAAGAGTCTAATGAATGTTTAAAGAAATACTTGATTTTCTTTAAGCGTGTATGTTTGATTTGTGATTTGCTTCCCCAATATACGATATTGCAGTGCTGAAGAATCTCACGAGGGTATTCATCGTCTGTGAAACAAACAATATCAACGGTATAATATTGAAGCAATGCGGATAATAACAGGTTTGTTCTTTGGTTTTCACCAGAAAAAGGTGCGAAAGGATTGCCACTGGTAATTAACAGTACTTTTTTCATGTATAATGTGATTATAAACACTCATTATAAGACTATATATAGAACTTATATTGAGTCATTTTTTTATATTGGCTGAAATAAAACGCTGAATCATATTTTTAGAGATTCTTCATTAGAAAGTTTAAAGATTCATTTCTGAGAATGTCTATTTTGCTATTAACAGAATTCCAATCATAGGTATTTTCTGATAAAAGTCTTATTGCAATATCAAAAGAAAAGTCAGTGACAAGGTGTTGCCTTAGATCTATTATCTCCAATAAATCTATCATTCGCGCCAAACCTCTTTCCGGATTTCCTATAGAAATAAAAGGGCGATTGAATAATGCCGAAAAAACCGTTCCATGAAAAGAATCGGTAATAACGTATTTGGCCGTCATTATAGATTTAAGCCAATCCTCTATGGAAGGCAGAGTGCTGCCTAATGTAAACAATTTTGGTTCGCAATTCAATTCTCTGGCTACTTGTGCAAGGACTTCTGCTTTTCCTTCTACGTCATCTAGTATATAGCAAAACAATGTGTTATTAATAGTTGTATTATTATTGCTAATGCAGCATTTTTCATAATCTTGTTTTGTTAAAAGCATTGTAGGGTCCAAAACAACTTCAACAGGTGTTTGTGCACTCCAATGATATTTGTCTGTTATTAGAGATATTGCACTCTTTTCGCGGACAGATGCGGCATTAAACTTCTTAAACAAAGCACCGCATCTTTCGATATCTTCTTCTGTGTATTCCATTTCATCTGTACCAAAAGAGGCTGCATAAGCAATTCGCTTAACTTGCCATTGCTCTGCGAATGCAAAATAAAAGTCTGCTATACCTGGAACATACTTGGCTCGCCATACTTGGTCACTGCCCACAATTAATGCTTCAAAATTATGTTTCTTTATTTTCCGGAAATCATTTGATGACTTTATTTCTTCAGTTTTTGGCATCAGATACTTATCTAGAAAAGGCAGTATGTTTTTCCCTTGTTTCTTATAAAGTTTCTCACGTGACTTCGTATTATATACTATAAATTCCCTTGTGATGAGCATTTTTATTCTGGCTTTCAAATATCTTATCATAGAACAATGTAATCCATCGGGCTTTCTATTGATCAGCCACACTTCATGTCCCATTCTTTTAAGCACTGTCATCAGTGCATAAGCTTGTAGATATCCTCCGTAATTATGATTGAACGGTAATGTCAGTATTCCAATTTTCATACGTGTATTTTATTATGTTCCCTGCTAGTTAGAGAGTTTTAAAATGTAAGTTGTATTTAAAAACAATAAGTTTAAATCAAAAGAGGTAGTCGTGGAGTTTGCATCATAAGTGCTTTTTAGAAATCCGTCAATCTCTTTTTATAGCTTTTATTTTCATCTTTGCAAATCCTATTAGTTTGTTTTTTACTTCTTTATCAATTCCCATTATCCATGAAACCGTGCTTACACATACTACACTGACAATGCTTAGTGTCAAAAAACTAACAACGGAATTGGAGAATAATTCATTGCGATATATATAAAGCAAGCAAGGTATGGGTATGGCTGCTATCGTTACTTTTATACAAGGGATAAAGACGCTGAATGTATCTTTCCATGTGTACATCGCTATTTTGATAATAAGAATAGGTTTAACAATGAGACCCACAATAGAGCAACCTATAAGTAATACCCATGCAAGTGATACCGGTCCATATCCTAATTTGAATAGTAGGTAAGTGATGGGAAAGGCCAGAAAGAGTATTGTGGGACTTATCATGGCGTTTTCTTTAATTTGACCTTTAGCGTAAAGGGCTGTATAGAATGAAGAGTCAAATACCTGAAAAAGACTGGTGACTATGGTGAGTTGAAGAAAGATAACTATATATTCTGGTATCTGTCCCAACCATAGTTGTATTAATGGTTCGGCTACGAGGCATACAGGAAGACACAAGGACAGCATCATGAAATATGAATACTTTGTAGAACTTAATAATAAGCGTTTACTGCCATCATAGTCTCCGGCTGCATAGCGTTTCACTATTTGGGGATTGGCTGCCGTACGAAAGTTGGATACAAATTGATTGGCAGCCATGTTTACTTGGTTGGCTATGGCCCGCGCTGTAACAACCGTTGGTAAGAAGAATAGATTAATAAGCACTGTTGCTCCTTGATTAATAAATGCTATAGTTGTGTTCGCCCATAAATTCCATCCTGAATAACTAAGTATATCTTTCATTATTCGTCTATCAAACATCATTCTAAAATGAGTTTCACGAAAGTTCTTGATACAGTAGAAACGATAGAACAAAGCTATGCTTATTTGCAAAATACAAAGGAGGACAGCATAGACAATAAGCTTGTCCCAGTGGCTGATAGTAAGTAGATAAACCACAGAAAGTTTGAGGATTACTTCTACAATACTGAGATAAGCATAGATACTCATCTTTTCATGACTGATAATTGATGCTGTATATGGTACTTGGGTTATGGTAATGAGTGCTGTGAGGATAGACAGATGGTAGGCTATGACGGCTGCGTGGAGTCGGTCGGGTGCAATAACTAGTTTATTATATACAAACCACAAACCAAAAGTTTCGGCAACCAATGCTATCAGCAGTGCGAGAATAATATGAATTGTCAGCGTGGTGGAGAATGTTTTTTGTAGCTTTTCAGTATCTCCACGTCCTAATTCATAAGTTAGGAAGCGGGATGAACCTGTGCTTAATGCTCCGTTGACAGACGAGAGCATCATTACTACTCCACCAACTGTCTGATAGATTCCGAAATCTTCTACGCCTAATACTTGTAAAACCACTCTGGATGTATACAAAGCCACAAGCATTGTAAACATCATGTTGAAATATAGGAAGAAAGTATTCTTGGCTATAGTTTTATTATTTGATATTGATTTAGACATTCATTAATTTTATAGTATGGAAAAATCGCAATTATCAGGGTCATAACGCAGTCTGGAGTTAATATTGACGCTGTCAATGGCCGCCATCTCTTGATCTGTAAGAACAAAGTCGAATATGGAAATGTTTTCTATTTGTCTCCCTTTATTTAGTGAGCGAACCACCGGAATTACTCCATTTTGGATGTGCCAACGAAGTACTATCTGTACTATCGTCTTATTGTATTTCCGGGCAATTTCTTTCAGTAGGGGCAAACGAACCAGGCGGTCGTCCATACGGGCGATAGCTGTATAAGCTTCTACTTGAATATTGTGTTCCTGGCAGTAGGCTATCAATGCTTTCTGTGTGAATAGCGGATGTATTTCTATTTGATTGATGGCAGGAATAATATCAGAAGTCTTAAAGATTTCCTCCAAATGGTGTTGGTGGCAGTTGGCTACCCCCAATGCTCTGCAATACCCTTCTTTATAAAGTTTTATCATTTGCTGCCAGGTGTCAAGATGGTAGCCTGTGACCGGCCAATGAAACATGAGTAAGTCAACATAGTCAGTACCCATACCTTTGAGTTGTTCCATCAAGCATTCGCGCACTGTTTTTTCTCTCTGTGCTTTATTGCTGATTCGGGTGGTAAGAAATAGATCCTTTCGCTCAATATGGCTTTTCTTGATTGCTTTGCCTATCAGGCTGCCATCGCCATAGGAGGATGAATAGTCCAAAAGTTTGAAGCCTGCCTGGAATGAGTGAGCTACGGCATCAATGTAATTTGCTTCTACTTTATGCCGACCATAGAACTTATTGTATGCCCGTTTGGTCAGCTTTGCCACAGGGGTGTTTGATTTGAGGAATTTATTCGTGTTATATTCCGGTATCATTGGACCATTGCCAATGCAGGGGATTGTGATATTATTATTAAGTAGGATTTCTTTTTGCATGTTCTTTTACGTTTTATATATTAGCGTCTTTCCTGGTTATTTTCAAGATCTTTTTTGAAGAGTGTTCATTATGTTTCTTTATTCTTATTGTTTCCACTTGACATTCTCTTTGATGACTTTTGCCGGTACGCCACCCACAATTGTATGTGCAGGGACATCCTGGGTTACTACGGCTTTGGCGGCAATAATAGCTCCTTCACCTATGGTGACCCCTTTCAGGATAGTGGCGCCTTGGCCAATCCAAACATGCCGCCCTATCTTTATAGGTTGGGATACCTGATAATCATCCTGTATGATGGTGTGCCCGTCAAAAGAACGTATAACGACGTCACGGCCTATGGTTGCACCTTCGCCTATTTCAATGCTGGAACCACAAATAATTTGCACATTTTCGTTTATAGAGCCTTCATTAAGAGTGAGATGACCACCTTTGATAATACGCACAAAAGAACCGGCGTACATTGTGAAGTTGCCATTAATTGTGAGTAAGGCATCCTCTTCCACAAGTAATCGGGTTTCCATATGAGAGCTTTTTACCTGTTTGACTCCAATGCTTAATGTGCCATTGGCTACTATCCGGGCATTCTTGTCAAGCTGGATCTTTGCATATTTGAGTACATTAATAGGAAACTTTTGCTTTGAAACGATTTGAGAAGAAAAGAAATTGTATTTAAGTAGTGTGTGCCAGGAACTAAATGAGAAATCTAATTCAAGGGATTTTTTGTACAGGTAATGGGCGCCTCTTAATTTGCTCCTTATGAATTTCTTCATTTTATTGGTGAATGTAGGCATTGTAAAGAACTCCTTGGTCACTTGTTCGAATGGCTTTTTATCTACTGCTTCAAAGAACTCTTTACGATTCGGTTTTACGGCTTTCAAAGGAGTGTTCATGGCGGGATTTCCTTTGGCAGCATCAGCCATGGTAAATTCTTTCCATTCAATATTTGACTTGATAGTTTCGAATAAAGCTAAGCCTTTATTTGAATTGATCATAACTAGGGAAGTGCCACGGTCTTGGTCCATCGTTTTGTCGATATTCTCAATCCCCCAGAAATCGGCAAGAGTAATGTCGGCTTTCTGTGGAAATCCTTTGAAAAGACAGTTGTAACATGATGGACGTGCAAAGTTACCATTTTGTAAGTAGCCCACAAAGAAGGGATCGTGTCAGCGGTCTTTGCAGTATTCTTTTCCGTTGGCGAAATTGACGCGCATGGAGAAATTATGCCATCCCCATTGCTTGGCCTTAAATTTTATCTTAGTGGCCTTTGCCCCATATTGGCGTTCAAGCATATTCATATAGGACAGAAATACCTTGGGGGAGTTTACACCACGGCAAATGAAATCGCAAGTGGTAAGGTTGGCATACTCTTTACGTAAAAACTTATATAAAGCATGTACTTGGCACGGAGTACCGCAAAAGAACACCTCTTCACCATCTTTTAGTCTTTTCCTGATATTGTCATACTTATCCTCCATGCTGCTTTGCAGGTATTTGGAACTGCGTATTTGGGGAAGCATGTCCGGATCATTAGAGAGGATATGTAAAACTGTATGGTCTTGATTATAAATTGCACCACCTATATAGGCAGCCTTATCATACATTGCTAAGGCTAGCATGGAGAATATTCCTCCTGACGTGCTATCAATGCGAATAGCGTCATTTTTTGCATAGGCTGCAAAAACCTTTGGAATATCATATCTTTCAATATGGGAGGCTTGCTCGATAATGGGACATACCTTTTCGCACATTCCACAATCAGTACATTTGTCTTTATCAATTTCCGGATACCAAAAGCCTTCAATATCAGTCTTGAACTTGATAGCTTGGTGATTGCATATATCCCCACAAGCATTGCATCCGCAACACTTGGATTTATCTGTAATTTGAATCATGAATTTGTATATTTTAAACTATTTAGCCATCGCGCTGACTAATTCTATTATCCCTCTATATTTTCTCACAATACCATTTAGGAATATGCACCATCACCCCCAATGCAGCCAATGTTACTATCACATAAGACCGATTCTTGTGTCGCACCAGTTTTCCTATCAGCCCCTTAAAAGTACCACGAATAACTCTCACTTTCTGACCGGGTTTTGCTTCGGCCGTCATAGCATCTATATAAATAGTACCTTTATAGCTGGGATCGCAAATAGCACGAAATTCTGCCATCTGGGAATCGGGAATTTCGTAATATCGTTTTGTTTCACGGTTACGAATAACATGCAAAGGGAATGGGCATTCTTTCTTTTTAGCATTTAGTTCATAATCCTCAAACGTTTTTTGAATGAATATGAGATTGTGGATCGCCGACACCAAAATACGTTCCTTTTTCCCTCATGAGTATCCTGCTCGTCATAACACATAGGGATAAAACAAGTACATCCTTTTCCCTCAAGGAATGAAGCTACATGTTCTTCTCGGCAATAAAATGTTTGCGCGGCATACCAAACCATTATTTCTCTCATTGATTGTTTTCTATATTTTGTAGCTCTTATCAAGACAATACTTCCAGATCCCCACCAGTTTAAAATGCCAGCGAGCTAAATATTGAATTTGATAAGGATTTAGCCTTTTTTCTTATCCTCTATATAAGAAATAAAATTTCACAGAGGTTGATCGGATAAGTACTAAAACGGCGCAAAGGTAGTGTAAAGCCATTAAATAAACAATCTTTTTTGATTTTTTATGTGTTTGAAAATAGGCCACATTTGTGTGGATGTGAATTGCTCTTAAAGGTTGTGTAAGTATTAGATTATTTGTTTGTTAATCAGTTGATTGAACTGTTGTTTTGCAAGCGTACCTATTAATAATATTATTTTGTGAATGTTTAATATAAGTTTACTGATGACCTCTGTGGAAACCTCGTTTCTGGATGGTCGATGATCTAGGTAATTGCAGCATACATAGTTTGTTTATAGTACTTAATTTTTATATTTTATCGTTTTTAGATATTGTGTTGCGCTTAGTATCTCTTATGAAAGTAACCTTCTTGGTCTTTAATTTTTTCAGCATTTTTTTGAGAATGCATATAAACATGTTATCTTTATGCACATCAATACTATTACCTTGCTCTTAATTTAATACCCTATCAATATGGAAACAGCAATAAAAGATCAATTTATCGCACTATGGAATACTTATTTCCCGGGTGCAGAGTTACCGGTCACTTTCCAATATACAGATGATGATAAAGGAATACCGGTTGTAGAAGCTAGTAATGGACATCGGTGCATCATTTCCCAACTGATGAGGGCACGTCGTGGAGAAACGCTTTGTATGCAGGTAACTTCCGTATGTTGTCGTGGAGGGAGGCGGTACACCGGCTTTTCGGAAAAGATGTTTCAAGGTTTCGAATGTTTCCTTTCCCATGATGAATCCGGCGAGGGGGAACGCTATAAGCAGTCACCCCAATTATCAGCCGAATGTATTGCCCAACTTCCTATTTTGCCATTAAAAGGTAAGAATCTTATTTTTAAGCGTTGGGATAATTTGGATGGTATGGATAATCCTGAAGCCGTTATCTTTTTTGCATCGGCTGATGTAATTTCGGGACTGTTCACCTTGGCTTGTTTTGACAATGCTGATCCCGATGCAGTAATTACCCCTTTCGGAGCCGGATGCGCTAGCATTATTTATCATCCTTATAGGGAACAACTGATGGGAGCTAATCGGGCTGTGCTGGGTATGTTCGATCCTTCGGCGCGTAAATGTGTGAAAAAAGATATACTTTCCTTTGCTATTCCCATGAATAAATTCAAGAAGATGATCGGTCAAATGGAAGAGAGTTTTTTAATAACTCCTACTTGGTCTGTGATACGGAAAAGAATGGAATAACAGGCATTTCCTTTCAAAACTAAGGCTTTTAGTTTACTTTAACTATGAAAATTAGTTTGGTAACTAAAAGTTTTAGTTTATTTGCGGTAATAAAAAGAAAGATTATGAAAACGTTGACAGCAAAAGAAGAAGAAATTATGGGCTACTTTTGGGATAAAGGCCCGTTGTTTGTGAAACAGTTACTTGATTTCTATGATGAACCGCGTCCTCACTTCAATACACTGTCTACTATTGTGCGGGGGTTGGAAGAAAAAGGTTTTCTTAGTCATGAAACATTTGGAAATACCTACCAGTACTATGCAGTGGTAAGTCGGGATGATTTTAAGAAAAAGACTTTGAAGGGAGTGATCAGCAAATACTTCAATAACTCTTATTTGGGGGCTGTGTCTTCATTGGTAAAAGAGGAGGAAATTTCTCTGGATGAGTTGAAACAGCTAATTCGTGATGTGGAAGAGGCGCATCAATAACTGGGAATAGAGAGAAACTAAAGGAAAATACTATGGGAGCATTCTTTGTATATATACTAAAATCAGCAGTTTGTTTAGCGGTATTTTATTTGTTTTACCGTTTGTTGCTGAGTAAGGAAACATTTCATCGTTTCAATCGGATCGCCTTATTAGGCATACTTATTTTGTCTTGCGTTATTCCTTTTGCAGAAGTAACTGTGAAAGAACCGATGGAAGTTAGTCAGCAATTCCTTACGCTGGAAGAACTGCTGCTAATGGCGGATTTGAACCGTGCTGCCACTGTTGAGGCCGCTCCTGTATCTATGATTACTTGGCGTGAAACTTTGCTGATTGTCTATATACTAGGTATTATATTTTTCTTTTTGCGAAACTTGTGGTCATTGGGGCGTATGTTAAGACTGATAAAAGGGAGTAACATTGCCCGGCAGGAGAACAGCATTACGTTGATTACCCATCAAAAAGACATTGCTCCCTTTAGTTGGATGAAGTTTGTAGTGATATCCGAGAAGGACCTGATGGAAAATGGAGAAGAAATATTGACGCATGAATATGCCCATATTCATAAAAGACATTCCATAGATCTCTTGATAGCAGATATCTGTATCTTTTTTCAATGGTTCAATCCGGCTTCTTGGTTGCTGAAACAGGAATTACAGAATATACATGAGTTTGAAGCGGATGAAAGTGTAATTGCCCAAGGTATCGATGCAAAGAAATATCAGTTGTTATTAATAAAAAAAGCTGTTGGCACAAGGCCCTACTCTATGGCCAACAGCTTCAATCACAGTTCACTTAAAAACGTATTACTATGATGTTAAAAAAGAAATCCAATCCGTGGGCACGGTTTAAGTATCTCTACGTACTTCCGTTGGCAGCCATTGCCGTGGCAGCCTTTGCCCGTCCCGAAATCTCTAATGAATTAGGAGAGATTTCAGCCGTCAAAGTTAATGATTTAACGGCAATTATGAAAACCGGAGAGGTTAAAAGTGTTGAAACAGTTTCTGTCCAATCAGAAAAGAAAATCAGGGTAGTGGGAAAAGTTTATGATAAAGAAGATAATACCCCGATAGTAGGTGCTTCTATTATTATAGAAGGAACTACGAGTGGTACTATTTCCGATCTTGACGGAAACTTCGTTATTGAAATGAAAGAAGGGGAGAAATTGCGTTTCTCCTATATCAACTATGCTACTAAGATTGTACCCGTACCGGCAGGAACGGAAGGACTGAAAGTACTTTTGGAGAAAGACGGATCGGCTGGCAAGACGGATTTGATTGGTGAAATAGTAGCTGTCGGTTATACACCTGTAGCTGTTGATGATGACCCGAGTTACCAGATTTTTCAGGTTGTAGAAGAAATGCCTGAGTTTCCCGGTGGCATAGGAGAATGTTTGAAATTCCTAGGCAAGAATATCAAATATCCTGTGGAGGCCCAGCAGGCAGGTGCACAAGGGAAAGTGATTGTGCAGTTTGTGGTGGAGAAAGATGGAAGTATAGCCAATCCGAAGGTTGTTAGAAGCATTGATCCGAATTTGGATGGTGAAGCTATTCGTGTTATTTCTATCATGCCTAAATGGAAACCGGGTATGCAGAAGGGGTAGCCTGTACGTGTGAAATATACGGTACCTGTGACTTTCAGATTGGATGGCAAAAATAATAAGACTACTACAGTCAACCTGGATGGCATCCCAGCCGAAAGACTTCCGCTAATTGTTGTGGATGGTCAAAAGGTGCCTTATGAAATTATGAAACTGATTGATGCTAATAAAATTGATTCTATCCAAATTTTGAAAGGTGAACAAGCCTTGCAATATGGGGAAGAAGGAAAAAATGGTGTTATATTGATCACGACTAAAAAGTAATAATAAATTAAGATATGAAGAAATTTGTAACACTCCTGCTATGCATTATCCCAATCTCATTGTTTGCACAGGTAAATGATGAGATTCGCCAGGCGATGGATAATTATGATTATGAAACAGTAATTACGCTGATAGAACCCAATTGCCAGGATTCTTTATTGCTGATTACCAAAGTTCAGGCGCTGAAAGCGATGAATCGTTATCCGGAAGCCATAGGGGCATTGAACTCTCTTATCTTGAAAGACAGCACAAATACAAAAGTTTTGATCGACCTTGCTGAGTGTTACAAATTCACGGGTAATCCCCGTAAAGCCGCCGACTATTATCAGAAGGCAATGAATTTGCAACCGGAAAACAAGTTTTTCCGGTTGCAGTTCATACGCTCTTTGTTGGCATCTGAAGATTATGAAGAGGCACGCACAGCCTGTCATGGATGGTTGGAACGTGATTCTCTTTCTGCTACCGGATATAAATATCTGGGACAGGCCTATGAAGGATTACAAGATGCAGCCAGTGCTTTTTTGAGTTATAATATAGCCTATCGCCGTGATTCGCTGGATGCTCAAACGGTGGCACGCATTGCAGGTATCTTTAATAATAACCAACAGTTTAAGGATGCTGTTGATGTAACGGAATGTTATCGTTTGTCTGACACGACCAATATAGATGTGAATCGTCAGAATGCAAAGGCATATTGCATGCTGAAAGAATATGAAACGGCGGTAGAACGCTATGAAAGTTTGAAGAACTTAGGTGACCGCAGTTTCCTTACTTTATATTATTTAGGAGTGTCCCATTATGGTGATAACTGGTTTTATGGAGCATATGATAATCTGAAAGAAGCTTATCAGAAGAATCCTATGGATGTGAATGTCCTTTATTATCTGGCAAAATCGGCAGCACGTACTTCTTGGAAAAAAGAAGGTGTGGAATATATGGAAGAAGCCTTTTACATTGCTGTTCCTTCCGATAGCATGATGGTACGTTTATATGATGGGCTGGCAGAATGCTATGGCTATGCACTGGAATCTAAAAAAGAAGTTGAGGCTTTGGAAAAACTATATTCTTATACTAAGAAGAATTCGCTTCTTTATAAGATAGCCCGGGTTTATGATTGGAAAGAAGATGAAAAGAATGCCATCCGTTATTATGAAAAATACATGGCTACTGTTCCGGAAGATCAACGTTATGTATTAGATGAAAATGGAAATCCTTCGGAGGAGCGCATTACACTGTATCAGCAGTCATGGAAGCGAATTAAGAAAATAAAAGAGGAAGGTTTCTTTAGAGGAGATATTCCCGTGAAGACTATTCCTGTTTCTGAGGAAAAAGTGGACACTTTGGTTACCGAAACAGTGAAAAAAGACTGATGATGTTATAAGCAAAATAAGGCACACATAAAGAGCATTTTAAATTCATAATACAATGAAACAATTTAGTATTTTGTTGCTTGCTATTGCAAGTTGTTGTCTATTGCAGGCCAAGGATAGAGTTGTGAAGCAACCTCCCTTTATTGTCCGTAATTCCTCTACCATTGAAATAGATAGAGTCGTGGTTTCTGATACGGCAACAGTCTTGGATATCAAAGCTTACTTTCGTCCGAATAATTGGATCAGGATTAGTAGTGAAAGTTATCTGCTGGCTGATAACGGTGAGAAGTATCCCATTCGTTCCGGCAATGGAATCACTCTTGACAAAGAATTCTGGATGCCCGAAAGTGGTGAGGCTTCTTTCAGTCTGATTTTTCCTTTGTTGCCTCCTACGGTAAAAGTTATTGATTTTATAGAGAGTGATTGCGAAGATTGTTTCAAAATATGGGGCATTCATCTGGATGGCAAGTTGCCTAAATTGGATTTACCCGTGACCGTGAAAGCCAAGAAGACAATTACCGAAGAATCTTTGCCTGCTGCTAAGCTTACGGGCGGCAAAGCTATTTTGAACGGATATTTATTAGGTTATCAGAAACACTATCAAATAGCTGCTCATGTTCTTCTTTGTAATTTCTTGACCGGCATATTTGAGCAAAATCCAATCAAGGTCAATGAAGACGGAACTTTTAGTACGGAGGTTGAATTACATGCTCCTTCTATGGTTACTTTGAAAGTAGGAGATAGCTCTGTGAAACTCTTTTTGGTACCGGGGCGGGAAACGACTGTTGCTGTCAATCTTCGTGAAATCAACCGTATGCAAAGCAAATTGCTCAAGGATCATAAATCGGGAGAAGAACAAGTGTATTGCATGGGTGCTATGGGCAGGTTGAATAATGAGTTAAACGATCCGGAACACCAGTGGACTGCATTGTGGGAAGGAGATCAATTCTTGAAAGAGATATATAATATGTCTGCTGATACATATAAGGCTTATTGTCAGAATAAGTTTGAAAAAGTAAAGGCTGATATTCAGGGCGATAAGACTTTAAGCGAGGCTGGCCATCAGTTGTTATTAATAGAAAATCAGTATCAATATGCTTTGTCCCTCAGTAATATCACCTCTTATCTGATGCATTCATTTGTGAAATACAGTGGTCTGCCGGAACGTGAGGCTTATCAAAAATTCCAAAGGCCTGTTCAAAGCGAAAACTATTATGATTATGTCAGTATTTTGAATAAGCCTGAGATGCTTTTCTGTAGCGGCTATTCTCAAATGATGAAATATCTTGGTTATGAGATTGATGTAAAGCTGGATGGCAATATGAAAGATATATTCAGTTACATTCTTTCTTCTGATAAGGTTTCTGCTGCCGATGCACAAACCATAAAAGAATTTTCAGCTGATTTAGAAGCCGGTAAAGAGAAGCCTGTGCATATGGAAAAGATGGGTGAATTAAGAAATAAATATAGCACCTTGTTCTCCGAATATAGTGCAAAGCGTATGGATTATATTATCAATCAAGTCCTTGGCAAATACATAGGAAGTGATAAAGGGATTTTCTTTGATTTGAAGAAAGCAATGACACTCTCTTAGAAAATCAGTGATTTCCAGCCTATGACAGAAGCTGATTTCCAGTCTGTCCGTCAGTTATCCGATCCTTACTATATCAATGCTTTGACTGTGATGAACGACCGTCTATTGGAGACCATCGAAGCAAATAAGAAAAAGACAGGCTACACGGTTAATGAAGCGGGAGAAGTAAAAGATGAAGATTTATTTTATTCTATAACCTCTAAGTTCAAAGGCAAAGTGATTCTGGTCGATTTCTGGGCTACATGGTGTGGACCTTGCAAAATGGCTATGAAACAGATGAAACCGATGAAAGAAGATCTTGCAGGTAAGGACATTGTATATGTTTTCATTGCCGGAGAGAACTCGCCAAAGGAAGCATGGGATAACATGATTCCGGATATTCACGGAGAGCATTACCGGGTAACTGAGGCACAATGGAACTACCTGGGTAAGCAGTTCAGTATACAGGGTGTCCCCACCTATATCATTGTTGATAAAGAAGGCGGAATTACTCAGAAATATACTGGCTTTCCGGGAGTTGATACTGTGAAAAAAGAACTGTTGAAAGCATTGGAGAAATAAAAAACGTATTTGTACCCCTTTGTCATATTTTAGGGCAAAGTGAAAAAGAATCTGTAGAGCGCTGGTGAAAGTAAGCATTTACAGATTCTTTTTTTTGATTTAATTACTATCTTTGGCAAGACAAAACTAACTTTGAATATGAAAAATTGGGTTGTAAAACTGATACTGCTACTTCTTATTCCTTCTTTGTTGGGGGTATTATTTACCGTCATTCTTGGTTCAAATCCGGGTGGCTGGTTACAGATTGTAACGTATGCTTTTCCGCCACTGCTCACTCTTATTGGAGGCGCCTTTGTGGTTAGTTCAAAGTGGAAAACTCTTTTTCTTTTTCTGATGGCAGTGGTAAGTGTCGTTTTTAATATTCCTTTGCAGAACTGGTTTTTCCATTCGGCAGATGAGGTAGTGCGTTATCATTCTATTACCGATTTATATAATCCGGAGAATGATGCCCTGTATTTTACTTTCGATACCCTCGAAATAGACTATTTAAGAAGGAGTAGTATCACCATAACTCGCGAAGTATCTCACAGCACTGGCAGGCATCGTTTCCGCAGAGAGAAAAAGCAATATTATTATTCTGTTGCTCCGGTCTTTGAAGACTCATTGCCTAAATATAAGTTTGTGGATAGGGAAGTTAAGGCATGGGTGATTCCGGTAGCCCATTCAGAGAAACAGAGTGCTATTTGTTATGAGCGTTGTGTTTTTGATCAGAGCGACTACCAGAAAGCTATTGATAAATCCCGCTGCAAGTTTCATCATCCTCAGGCTCCGATTATACGACCGCTGTATTCACAGTTCATCACCCGACAGGAATGGAAGAGTATTTTCCTGAATGCTGCATGGATTGTGTTTTCAGTGTTGATAGTGACAGGAGTTGTTATAAATTATCAGGAGAATAGGAAAAAGTCGTAATATTAGATGTGAGTGTAGTATAGGGTTAAAAATCGGAGATTTATCCTTTATTTTTTTACATCGTTATAGTTCTGATTCTGAACTTTTTAAATAATAGGAGTTGATGTAGGCAAGAAAAAATTGGAATAAATTAAGGCGAAAAGATTGCTTTATTAAATTGTTTTACGCTACCTTTGCACTGTCATTTTATTGGGTTATTCCTGCAAAAGGGTAATTCTAATGATAGAAGTGAGGCAAATTGCAAGCAAAAACTGATCTATTTCATGTCTTTCTCTTTGCAATAGAGAGAGGGGCAAGAGTTGAAATATTGAAAGATATAGCCAACCGAAATTTATCTGACCGAGGAAAACTTCATTTTTCGGTGTCCCCGAGGAATATCCTTTTTACATCCTTATGATAGACGAGAATGAGATAGTATGGTATCCCCTTCGTGTGACTTATGCCCGCGAAATGAGGGTAAAGGAATACCTAGCCGGTAAGGGAATTGAATCATTTATTCCAATGCGTTACGAACAGAAGCTTCGTGGCGAGGAAATGGTGAAGATACAGGTTCCGGTGGTACATAACTTTATTTTTGTTCATATCTCTAAGGCAGAATTGAAGGATATAAAAGCTGCCTCTCTCATATCTCCATTCATTCGTTATATCATGAATTTGGAAACACGTCTTCCTCTTATTGTCCCTGACAAACAAATGCAGGATTTTATCGCTGTAGCTGGAAGTATGGATGAACAGCTCATGTATCTTTCCTCTGCCGAGGTGGCAATGAAGAAAGGGGACAGAGTGCGCATAATTGGTGGTATTTGGGAAGGAGTGGAAGGCAAATTTGTACGCATTAAGCGTGGGCTCCGCGTGGTGGTGGAGATTGAGGGAATTATGGCGGTGGCTACAGCTAGTTTACATCCGTCGTTGGTGGAGAAGATAGATAAGTGATAAAATCTTATAGTAGTGTAGATTATTATAATATTGATTTTATTAGTTTGTTTATTGGTGTATATGGAATTCTTTACAAATACTGAATGTTACTTATAAGGGAGATTTGAATAATCTGTTCATTTATTGGCGCTATCTTAATCACTGAGAATAGATTAATATCATGAAATGGTTGGATTTAGATATCTTTTCTGGAAGAATATTAGTTTAAAGTAAGAGTATGCAATACGGCTGTTACCGAATACTTGTATTGTAAAAATGTCAGAAATGTTATTGAATAACAAACGTATAGCCAAGAATACATTATTACTTTACGTGAGAATGCTATTCCTAACGTTAGTTTCACTCTATACGAGTAGAGTTTTACTTAAAGCTTTAGGGGTGGATGACTATGGAATCTATAATGTTGTGGGTGGAATTGTTGTAATATTTTCATTTATAAGTAGCTCATTGTCATCAGCAACCCAACGTTTTATTTCATTCGCTATTGGTAAAGGGGACCAAGGACTGTTAAAGAAAACATTTGATATATCCATAACTGTTTTTTTTGATTATCGGTATTTTGCTTTTTATCTTAATTGAGATTGGTGGAGTGTATTTCCTTAACTTTAAGATGAACATTCCTGAAAGTAGGATGCAAGCAGCTAATTGGGTTTTGCAATTTTCAATATTATCATTTCTTATAAGCATAGTTTCTATTCCCTATAATTCAGTTCTCATTGCTCACGAGAAGATGGATGTTTATGCATGTTTTAGCATTATCGAGTTTTCTTTGAAATTGTTTGTAGCATTACTGCTACCAGTTCTGCTCTTTGACAGATTAGTGCTGTATTCTATTTTAATATTCATAGTCACAGTATTCATTCGCGCTATTTATCAGGTGTATTGCCGCAGTCATTTTGCTGAATGTAAGTCCATAAAGCTATGTATTGAAAGGAAAATGGGCAAGGATGTTTTTTCATATTCTGGATGGAATATGATAGGATCATTAGCGACAATATCACGGCAACAGGGAATTAACATTATTCAGAATCTTTTCTTTGGAACTATAATAAATGCAGCTCATTCAGTAGCAATTCAAGTTGCATCTGCTTTAACGCAATTTACTAATAATATTTTTTTAGCTACACGTCCTTCTATAACAAAATTATACGCTCAGGGTAAAACTGATGAAATATGGAAATTGGTATTTTATAGTACCAAATATACATTATACTTATTTACTTTAGTTGTAATACCTGTATATATTGAAATGCCTATGATTCTACATATGTGGTTAGGAGATGTACCCGGCATTACAATAGCAATTACTAGATTGATGATTGTGTCTATATCTGTAGAAATTGTATGTGCTCAAATATTTGCTGTTTTTCAAGCTGCAAATATGTTGAAAAAAGTACAATTATTGTCGTGCTCTATAATTCTTTCGGTACTTCCTGTTTCCTATTTTATTCTTAAAGTTAACTCAGAGAATCCATTACTTCCCTATATCATTTCGCTTATAGCTTCATTCCTTTTTACATCTACTACTTTGATTGTGGCTAAATTTGAACTTAAATTAAAAGTAGTAAACTATTTGTGTGTTTCAATATTATCTCCGTTATGTATTGCTTCTTTAATTTTTTTATTGTCAGTTGTTTTTGTTCTTGGGCTGAGCAGTCTACTGCTAGATTATTTTATACTCTTTTTCTTGTGATATTATTATCAATATCTCTAATCTCCACTATTGGATTGACTAAAAAAGAGAAACTATACATTCACGGTTATATAAAAAACATATCATGAACACATTGACTAAAGTAATAAAAAAATAACGATTAGGGAGAGAAAAGAAACATTTGGAGAGGAAAATTCTGATAAAATTTTCTATGTTATTCGCGTTGATTACAACATGGCTGGTATGCTGGCTATAGTAAAATCAACCCTTTCCCATATTATTTATGCTTACGAACATCATTATGTTCCTGTTGTTGATTTATTGAATTGTAACTGTCAATACATTGACAAATCAAATCCAGAAAATGTTTGGGATATATTTTTTATTCAGCCGTTTGGATATAATTTAGATGATATAAAAAAAGCAAGAATTTGATAATAAGCAAGAATATTCAAGTTCCTCAAAAAAAATATGGGATTCATGTTAATGCCTTACATAGTGACAAAATATTGTTAGATAAGTATCGAGATTATTATAAAAGATATATCCATTTTAATTCTTTGACGAGGAAGTTTGTTGATGATAAGTATTGCGAAATAATAGGTACAAAGAAGCATATTTTAGGTGTTTTAGCACGTGGAACAGATTATTTGGATTGTCGTCCCAAAGGACATCCTATTCAGCCTGATCCATGTGAAATTATCAATAAGGCTAAAGAAGTAATGCGAGAGCATGGCTATGAATATCTTTTTCTTGCAACAGAAGATCAGCGAATATACGATTTGTTCAAAATCCATTTTGGGCAAAGGCTTCTTTTTAGCGGACAAAAACTGTTATCTGGCATGAAAGGTGCAAAATTCATTTCTCAATTGAACTCAAAAGAAGGGCTGAATCAAAAGCAAGATGTCTTAAATTACCTAGCAACGTTGCATATTTTGTCAAGATGTGATGCATTTATTGGTGGATGTACCGCAGGAACAATAGGGGCATACATGATGGCCGACGGGTATGAATATGAGTATTTTTGGAATTTAGGTTGTTATTGAAATAATTAATAAGGGAATGACCAATCCCCTATTTTGGAATTTTGTAATCTACTTAGTATATTTCTTTTTAATTTTTAAACGAGAGAAAAACAGGCTAACAGTATATTCTCTTATTTTCTTGTATGAACTTATTGTTTCATTTTTAGGATTTTATACTTTTGAAACAGGCATATATCAAAGACAGTTTGGGAGCCACAAAGAAAGTGAACTGTCATTTCTACCTTATTTTTTTAACTTTATTGCAGTCCTTATTGTAACAATACCATTAAAAGGATTAAAAATAAATCAAGCCTTATTAGAGGATGAGCGAAATCAAAGGGGAATGTATAAGTTTTTGACATATAGTGTGTGTGCCATGACAATAATCTATTCTGTGGTTTTGTACTTTTTTTCAAGGCTATTATCAGGAATGTCTTTTGATGAGATTTATGAAGCTAATCATTCCGGAGAAATAGGTACATTTGGTATCCCTATATTAGATTTTATATTGCTAAAGGTTTATCAAATAATAAACATACTCACTCCTTTTGTTCTATCTTATCTTTTTGTCAAATTGGCTAAAAAGGAGAATGTAAAAAGTTCTATAATAACAATATTATTAATATTTCTCCCATAGTTATTTACGTGTATTATGATGGCTGCACGTGGTAGAATGTTCTTCTTGTTTACTAACATTTTGTTTTATATAGTACTGTTTTATTCGAACTTTAATAAAAAAACAAAACGAATAATCATGCGAGTCGGAGTAGCTTCAGTACTGCTTGCTTGCATATATGCATTTCTTATAAGTGCATCACGAACTGGTAGTTCTAGTACATCTACTATTGACGGTATTGCGAGATATTTCGGCGAGCCTTACCCTAATTTGTCTGTTTTATACTGGAATGCATCGGAAATACGGCATCCTTATGGTGCAAGGCATTTTTATGGGGTTTATAAATTCTATGATGATAACCTGGATTTGGATACAGGTTTGGAGGGGTGACATAATTTTTGGACATCATACACGAATGTGCCAATTTATAATTTTAAAACTTTATATGGGGATTTATATATAGAATATGGCATGTTCTTTCCTTTTATCTTTTTGGGAATATCTACATGTGTCTATTTATATCTACGAAAAAAGATGAAAGGTTCTCTGAAAATCGTTATGATGTACCTGTGTTACCATATTGGCGTTTTTGGGTTGTTCGATTATATCGCTGATATAGGATTTCGAGAATTAATCATTGCTTTAATTATTATATCGCTAATTAAGATCTTTAGTAAAAAACAAAAACGTATTAAAACAAAGTTATTGTATGAAAGTTCCAAAAATAATTGCAGAAATAGGTTGCAATCACAAAGGTGACATGGAAATTGCAAAGGAAATGATCATGACAGCTGCAACTTATTGCAAAGTTGATGTGGTGAAGTTCCAAAAACGTTGTAACAGGGAACTGCTCACCCCAGAAGAATATAACACGCCGCATCCTCACCCGGAAAATTCATACGGGGTAACTTATGGCAAACATCGTGAATATCTTGAGTTCACACTTGAACAGTATCGTCAGTTGCAGGACTGGTGTAATGAATTTGGCATAGAATACTCTACTTCCGTATGGGATGTAACTTCGGCTAAAGAGATTACAATTTTGCAGCCAAAGCTTATTAAAATACCGTCAGCTTGTAATCTAAACAAACCTATGCTTCAATATCTTTGTGATAATTTTGGTGGAGAAATTCATCTCTCATTTGGTATGACAACTAAGGAAGAAGAAGAAAATATTGTATCTTTCTTTGAGCATAATGGACGGGCGAAGGATGTTATACTTTACAATTGTACCAGTGGCTATCCCGTTCCTTTTGAAGACATCTGTTTGTTAGAACTTACTCGTATGCGTCAGCAATATGCTGATCGCGTAAAGGTGATTGGCTTTTCTGGTCATCATCTTGGTATTGCCGTTGATGCTGCAGCTGTAGCTTTAGGAGCAGAATGGATTGAGCGTCATTATACTCTTGACCGTACATGGAAAGGAACAGATCATGCGGCATCACTTGAACCTGACGGTGTACGTAAATTGGCTCGTGACTGCCGTGCTGTCGCAAAAGCTCTTACATACAAGCAGAAAGATGTGCTTGACATTGAGGTGGTGCAGCGGAATAAACTGAAAAAAATCAAATGAAAGGTTTCTAATGAGAACAATTGCATTTATACCGGTGAGGGGAGGGAGTAAATCTATTCCTCTTAAAAATATAAAACCTTTATGTGGGAAGCCTCTTGTTTGTTGGAATATTGAAGCATTGGAGGGTTGTTCTGAAGTTGATGAAATTGTGGTGGCAACAGATTCAGATAAAATATGGGAAATCGTATCAAAGCAGAATTATAAAAAGGTTACTCTTTATCGCCGTTCGGATGAAAATGCTTGTGATACAGCAAGTACAGAAAGCGTAATGCTTGAATATATAAACAATGTCAAGCTATCCAATGATATTGTATTTATGTTGGTACAAGCAACATCGCCACTTACGAAAACCATTCATTTTGCAGAGGCACTTCAATTATATAAAAACTCTAATTATGATAGTATTATAACATGTGTACGTAATTATCGTTTTTTTTGGAATAAAGACGGAACATCCATAAACTATGACTATATGAATCGCCCTCGTAGACAAGATTTCAAAGGAATGTTGATGGAGAATGGTGCTTTTTATATCAATACTGTTAAAGGTATCCTCAATAATGGTAATCGTTTGTGTGGTAGAATTGGAATTTACGAAATGCCAGGATATACTGCAACCGAGATAGATGAGCCGGATGACTGGATTATTTTAGAGAATCTGATGCGTAAGCATGTTTTGGGTGAACAAACGGCAACAAAACAACCAATAAAACTTTTCCTTACCGATGTAGACGGTACACTTACGGACGGAGGTATGTATTATAGCGAAGATGGTAATGAACTGAAAAAATTCAATACTCGTGACGGTATGGGTTTTCAGTTGTTACGCGAACGTGGTATAAAGACTGGGATAATAACTAGTGAATCTACTCATATTGTAGAAAAACGTGCTGAAAAATTGAAGGTAGACTACTTGCGGCAAGGTAAATGTAATGGTGGAAAACTAACTGCTGTTAGAGAACTATGTGAAGAAATGGGTATTACCTTGCAAAATGTGGCATACATAGGAGATGATATAAATTGCATTGAACTTCTTTCAAGTGTAGGTTTTGCAGCCTGTCCTGCTGATGCATGTAAAAACGTGAAGTCCATACTGAACATTTGTGTGATGAATTATAAGGGAGGTGAAGGATGTGTAAGGGAATTTATTGAAAGAATATTATAGCTTGGTTGTATGAATATAGTTTTCTTGTTGTATCATCCAAGTTCCTTCTCTAATTGGATTAACAAGTTATCCCCTTTCTTCTATGGAGCTAATATCTATGTCCTTCACATATCTAAGTTGCATGGTGTCCAGCCTGACGTAATTGATGCTTATACAGCCATAGACATTAGTTATTGTTCGTATAAAAAGCTGGAAAATATATTACGGAATATCAATCCGGATGTATTTGTTTTCTTAAGTTTTAGGTCTCTTTTGGAATATACGATCAATAGACTATGTGTGAATTTAGGTATTAGGAAAATTTACTTAGAGCATGGTTTGTTTTCCGTAGATACTTTGAATTTTAGAAAGAATAAATTGAAGAAAGAAATTATCAAAACAATAAGAAGACAAGCGATCTATTGGCTCGTTCAATTAGGGTTGGTTATGCATAGCAAACATCCATTATTAGAAATCAAATTAGCTATCTGTGTATACAGGAAGAATGAGTTCGAGAAGGCATCTTATGACCATTATTATGTATTCAGTAAGAGGAGCTTTGATTGTTACAAGCCAATATTCAATCTGAATGAAAAAGATGTTACGTATATTGGCTATCCAATATTCAATAATGATGCCGATAAGCTTGATACTGATATGCAAGGGGATGAAAAAGGTATCTTGTATGTTCATCAACCGTTAATATCTGATGGTATTGCTAGTATTTCATACGAAGAAGAAAAAAGATATTTAAAAATGCTTGCAGATATGCTGAAAGATAGATATGGAGATTTTACAATTTTACTGCATCCAAGAGCGGATCTTTATGAGTACAGGGAAAGGTTTAATGATGTTGGTATAAAAATTGTACAGTCGCCAAACAATTATAAATTATTTGCTAATAAGTCTTTGATTATAGGTCATTATAGTACCGCATTATTATATGGCTTATATTTTAATAAACCAACAGTCGTTTTAGATTATCCTTCTACAGAAACGGCAAGTATGTTTAAAGATCTTTTTGTATACTGTAATGATGTGAAGAAATTATCAACAATGAGGATTCCTGTCGATACATTGCGAAAAGATTATGTAGTTGGCAAGCATAACACCTTCAAATATATAGCAGAAATATTATTAAATGATATAAACGATGAAGTTAATTTTGATTCTTAAAAAAAATTCGTGACTATTGGTATAAATACGTAGTTTGGCGGAAATATAAGATCGGAAAAAATTTCCATTGTGGACGCGGAGTATTTCTTTGGGCTCGAGATGACATAACTATTGGTAATGATTTTTATATTGGAAAATATAGTATAATTGAAACAAACTGTATTATTGGCAATGGAGTTATATTTGCTAATTATGTAGGCGTTGTTGGCAAATATGACCATTGTTATGAGGAAATAGGTATGCCTGTTCGATTGGCAACTTCAATTCGTGACAGGGAGTATCAGTGGAAAGGCATGAGTGAGACAACTGTCATAGGGGACGATGTCTGGGTTGGTTTTGGGGCAATAATTCTCTCGGGGGTGAATGTATCAGATGGGTGTATCATTGCAGCTGGTGCCTTGGTTACAAATGACGCTGAACCTTATTCCATTTATGCTGGAATGCCGGCAAGGAAAGTAAAAGACAGATTTAATACTGAGGAAGAAAAACTGAAACACATAAGAGCGATAAAAGAGAGGTATATATAGGTGAATGTTATTGGGGATAAACCAAGATAATTATTTTGCTTTAAGTCGTAGTTCTCGCTATTTATCTGTAAAATTAGTAAAATTTGTGACAATACATACATGTTATTGAAGTTAGAAAACTTATTCTTGGTAGAAAACTACCGGGGCTTAACCACTTTGCCGGAAGGAAAACTCCTTATCAACACCATCAACGCACACTCCTACAACACGGCACAGAAAGACAAACTTTTTGCCGAGGCTTTACGGAAAGGAGATGCATTAATCCCCGATGGAGCAAGCATTGTCAAGGCGTGTCGTTGGCTGAATGCGAAATCAAAGCCCGAGGAGCGTATTGCTGGTTGGGATTTGTTTGAGTTTGAAATGGAGAAGCTGAACCGGAATGGAGGGAAATGTTTCTTCATGGGTAGCAGTGAAAAAGTATTGGTATTGATAAAGCAACGTGCTAAAGTGGAGTACCCCCAGATTGAGGTGGAAACATATTCTCCACCCTATAAGCCGGAGTTTTCAGAAGAGGATAATCAAGCAATTGTCGAAGCTATTAACAAAGCTAATCCTGATTTACTCTGGATCGGGATGACTGCTCCCAAGCAGGAAAAGTGGACATACACCCATTGGAGCGAATTGCAGATTCATTGCCATTGTGGAACGATTGGCGCTGTTTTCGATTTCTATGCTGGAACGGTGAAGCGTGCACCTATATGGTGGCAGCAACATTCCTTGGAATGGGGGTATAGATTGTTGAGAGAGCCGCGTCGTATGTGGAGGCGTTATATGATTGGTAATGTATTGTTCATGTGGAATCTGTGTAAAGAAATAAGGAATAAATGATGAAGAAATTCCTATTGTTTGTCATACTGTGTGGCATTTCATTATCGACAGGCGCACAAGCATTAATGGGCACTACTGGATTACTTCATGCTCCCACTGCCGATATGCAACGTGACAAAACTTTTATGTTTGGTGGAAATTATCTGAACACACATCCATTATCCACTCATTTTCATAGTAGTGAAGTGGGATATACATTCGATTATTATTTGAATGTTACATTTTTCCCTTGGTTGGAGGTAGCATATACTTGTACATTGGTGCATGCCGATCATGGTTCCACTTATTTCCCGGAACAATCATGGGGGAAATTTACGAATCAGGATCGAGCTTTTTATGTACGTTTCCGTTTGTGGAAAGAAGGTTGGTGGAAGGAGTGGACTCCACAAATCGTGCTTGGACTGGATGACCCTACTTCCCATGAAGATCATGGTGGCGGTGGGCTGGTATCAGGTAATACGAGTGGCTCTAATAATTATGCAACTCGTTATTATTTGGCTGTTACGAAACATTTAGATTTTCAGGACATTGGCGAATTAGGAATTCATGCTGCCTTTGTTTATGGAAATGCCAAAGGTATAGAGCATTATAGACGTCCGTCTTTCGGTATCAATTTCCGCTTTACTCTTCCCGGCAATCAGTCTATCACCAAAACTATCAACAACCTCAATCTTATGGCTGAATATGACTCCCGCACCATTAACTGCGGTTTTGAGTATAGTTTCTGGAAAGACTACATCAATGCCATTGTAGAACTGAACCAGTGCAAATACTTCTCCGGTGGTCTTATTTTTAAGATTCACTTGAAATAAATCTATTCTACTCTTCACCTCCTTTACCCTGCCTTTTATAAGGAATAGGGATACATAAATGATAATACGATTAATTCAGGCTATTATCGTGCGCTTTCTCCCTTCAAAAAGAGAGGTTGAACGATAATAGCCTGAATATAGGAAATCATCTTGATAACTTTATAAAGTCTTTCGAAGATTTTATTTAGCCTGAACACTCAAATTAGATAATTCGGTATCCTTGTGTATGGCAGGCAGATTATTCTGTCTTACCACGACGGTATGATTCTTGCCTTGTGCCACCTGTGGCAATACAAATTTCTGTTTATAAATCACCTGTTCTGCCGATGGGCGCAGCAGATAACCGGTCTCTTTCTCGAAACGGTTATACAGCCTTACCACAATTTGGTTAGTTCCTTTCTGAAGCGGCAATAATACCTTTTCTTCGCGGAATTTGCAGCGATAGGAATTGAGATGCTTCATCACAGACTTGCCATTCAGATAAACTTCGATACCATTTCCCGCACCTACATCTACCAATACATCCTGTGCCTTGGGTGATTCCACATTCTGCATCAGGAAGTAACTTTCCAGAATATTGCTGGGGAACATTGCCTTTTCTTCCGCTACTTCTTTCCATTCTCCTCTTCTTACCGGAGCTTTTTCCAGACTGGTGTTGATAGTAGCCGGAGCATCAAACAGACTACTGCCCGGCCCGCAAAGATAACGCTGTCCCCATGTTGTCTTGGGCGATACATTCAGGGTTTGTGACTTACCTGCATTTAGGGTTACTGTATAAGGAGCACCATCCACTTCCACCAGCAATTCTTTACTCACTTCCTGTGGCGTATAAGTAAATTCCAACTCTCTCAAATTCGATTTGTTGAAACTCCACTGATAGCTTACCGTACTGCGATAGTTGCTGTAATAGTCAAAGCAGGAATAGCTATAATTAGGAGTACGTTGTGCTGCCATGGGTTGAGGTTCTACCGGTTTGTCAAAAGTAGCGCAGATCACTTTTATATCCTTGCCATAGGCATCGGCAGGAAGCGTGAAAGAGACTTCTTCTCCTTTTTGATTTGCTTCTATATCTGCCTTCTGTAACTTGCATCCGGGTACATTCAGTTTAATCTTTCCGTCAGCCGGTTGGTTGCCCGAAAGAATCAGATAGAGATTATTTCCTTTGCGGGTAATTGTTCCCCATTCAAACTGGTCGCGGAAAGGAGAGGCTTCCGTGCCATAGATAGCTTCGCCGTTCTTCTTTAGCCATGTGCCGATTTCTTTCAGTACTTCGCTTTCAAAAGGAACTACCGAACCGTCACCTTTAGGACCGATATTCAGCAGGAAATTTCCTCCATGAGATACTACATTAATCAGGCTGCGCAATTTCTCCATTGCTTTGGCATGCACATCGCCCCGTTCCTGCCAAGAACGATAACTCCATGTTTCATCAAACATAGAAGCTGCTGTTTGCCATGCTGTCTGCAGGGAACCTTCCGGATAGGTATTATCAGCCATTACGCTGAAATCATACTGGTCGTTGCCTAGGCGTCCGCTTACCATACAGTCCGGCTGCAATTTGTGAACCAACTGATAGAGTTCTTTGCTCTGTTCCGGAGTATTGGAACCCATATCGAACCATAGTTCCGAGATAGGACCATAGTTTGTCAGCAATTCGGTAACTTGTGCCTTGGTAAATTCGTGATGTTGCGGAGTGATGAAATCGCAGTTGTGGCTGGAAATAGGATATGCCTGCGGATAATGCCAGTCAATCAGCGAAAAGTAGATCGCAAAATTGATGCCGCCGCGTTTGCAGGCTTCCGATATTTCTTTTACGAAATCGCGTTTGCCGGGGGTGGCATCATATGAGTTATAATCAGTGGTTGCTGTCTTGAACATACAGAAGCCGTCATGATGCTTGGTGGTGATAACGATGGAGCGCATTCCTGCTTCTTTAGCCAAAGCCACAATGGCATCTGCATCAAATAGAGTAGGGTTGAAACGCAATGCTGTGTCACCATACCAGTCACTGAAGATTCCGGCAAAAGACTGGATTTGTTCACTGTAACCGCGAGTAACGGGTTTACCTTCCCACACGCCTCCCAGTTCGGAATAGAGACCGAAGTGGATAAACATGGAGTACTTGTTCTGATGCCATTTCTCGAATGCTTCTTTCGAAATTTGGGCGGTTGCACCCAGGCTTATGACGCAAGCCATGATTAAGGTTAGTAATTTTCTCATGATATTAATTAGTGGTTAATGATTAGTGGTTAATGGTTAGTGGTTAATGATTAATATTCTGACATATGGAAGGGAATCCACAGCGCAGCTTATTAATCACTAACCACTAATCATTAACCACTGATCACTGAATGAATATATTGCATAATTTCTTCCTGTTGGTCGGGATGGAACCAGGCTATGTCTGTATCCCGTCTAAACCAAGTCATTTGTTTGCGGGAGTAGATGCGTGAGTTTTGCTTGATTTTCTCAATGGCAAAATCCAGTGTCCATTCTCCGTTCAGATACTTGAATATCTCTTTGTAACCCACGGTGTTCAGTGAATTCAGATGCTTGAAAGGATATACCTGTCGGGCTTCTTCCAGCAGACCGTCCTGCATCATTATGTCTACGCGGCGGTTGATGCGGTCATAGAGTTCTTTACGGTCACGTGTCAGCCCTATCTTGATGATGCGGAACGGACGTTCTTTGTGACTGCGGGTGCGGAAAGAAGTGTAGGTCTTTCCGGTCATGTAGCAGATCTCTAAGGCGTGTACTACCCGTTTAGGGTTCTTTAAATCTACTATCTTATAATATTCAGGATTTAACAGTTTTAACTCGGCACAGAGCTTTTCCAGTCCTTCTTCTTCGTAACGTTGCAACATCAATTCCCGTGTCTCGCTATCTACGGTCGGAATATCGTCTATGCCTTTGCAGATGGAGTCTATATACATCATGGAACCGCCTGTCAATAGCACAACCTCATTAGTCTGAAACAGCTTGTCAAGTTGGGCAAGTACATCCGTTTCGTATTGCGCAGCACTATAATAATCAGTCAGTTGCAGGGTGCCGACAAAGTAATGGGGGACACGTTTCAGTTGGTCAGGGGTAGGGGCGGCTGTCCCGATTTTTAAGTCTGCATACAACTGCCGTGAGTCTGCCGAGACAATGGAAGTCCGGAAGTGCTCGGCAATGGAAAGACTTAATTCTGTCTTCCCTACACCGGTAGGGCCAAGAAGGACGATAAGGGTGTGAGACATAGTTTTTGATAGATAATTTTTAGGCGCGGATTCCACGGATAAACACGGATTAAACTCAAAAATAGAATCCGTGAATCCGCGTAATCCGCGCCTAAGTAAAAAGATTAATAGTTTTCTTGCTCAAAAGATTCCGGTGAGGCAGCATTGCCCATGTCAAATCCTTCGGGATCGAAATCTTCCATATCGAAGTCTTGATCTCCATAGAAGTTTTCGTCTATATCCAAATTTCCACTGTTGCCTTTTGCCATCATTTCATCAAAATCGATGGTTTGTTTAGGAGCATCTCCGGCTTTGCGTGAGCAAACTGCTTTGTCAATGTCTTTCCCGGTGATGATTTCCGACAGTTCGATAAAGAATACGCGTTCTGCCAACGGATCGAAGACATACAGCAATTTCTGTTTTTCGTCTTCTATCAAGTCGTTTAGCTTGGTTTCCCGCATTACATAACTGTCTTCTTCCGAACTGCTTCCCATATCTTCCAGTGTGATTTCCTGGTCTTTTTCCCAATCGTCATCACAGATAAAGAAAGAAGTCATCTGATCATCTTTATATCCGGCTGCTTTCAATATTGCTTCGTGCAAATCGTAGAAAGTAGCTTCCGGGTCTATCTTTATTTCTCTTATAAAATCATCGACTTCATCAGAGATTATTGTAAATCTATAAATCATATACTATAACTTGTTTTTTCGTGCAGTAAAGTTATAAAAAACTTTGTTATCTGATAATACCTCTTTGAGAATTTTCTATGAAAGAAACAATATATTCTATTTCTTTGCTCATAGGCACTTCTTTGCGCACTTGTTCCAGGGCATCAGTTACATTCATACCACTTTGGTAGATAATGCGATAGGTATTGTGTATGTTTTCTATTAATTCATTGGGGAATCCGCGGCGACGCAGACCTACAATGTTGATTCCTGCATAAGCAATAGGCTCACGACCTGCAATGATATAAGGAGGGATGTCCTTGCTGAAGCGTGAACCGCCCTGAACCATAACGTAGCCGCCCACGCGACAGAACTGGTGCATTAGCACTGCGCCGCTGATGACAGCATTATCATCAATTATGATTTCACCCGCCATCTTGGTCGAGTTTCCGATGATACAGCCGTTGCCTACCAAGGCATCATGTGCCACGTGTACACCTTCCATTAATAGATTGTTGTTACCTACCACGGTTCTGCCTTTGGCTGCCGTACCACGATTGATCGTTACGTTCTCGCGAATCGTATTGTTGTCACCTATTTCGGCAGTGGTTTCTTCACCGTGGAATTTCAAATCCTGTGGAATAGCGCCTATAACAGCTCCCGGGAAAATGGTATTTCCGTTTCCAATGCGTGAACCATACAGGATGTTGGCATTGGGCATGATGGTATTGTTATCACCGATGACTACATTCTTGTCGATGAATACAAACGGACCGATCTCGGCGTTTTCACCAATCTTAGCTTCCGGGTGTATATATGCTAATGGACTAATCATGTTATTTTTTAGTGGTTAATGATTAGTGGTTAGTGGTTAATGATTGGTGGTGAATGATTAATTTTCCGGCAGCTGGAAGGGAGTCCACAGCGCAGCTTATTAATCACTAACCATTAATCACTAATCATTAATCACTATTCTATTTGTTTTTTTACTATTTGTGCCATAAACTCGGCTTCGCAAACTACTTTTTCTCCTACGAATACGTATCCTTTCATGGTTGAGATGCCACGACGGATAGGGGCCAACAGTTCTACACGGAATACCAATGTATCTCCCGGTACTACTTTCTGGCGGAACTTCACACCGTCTATCTTCATGAAATAAGTAGAGTATCTTTCGGGTTCGTCTACAGAGTTCAGCACCAGCAGACCACCACATTGTGCCATCGCTTCTACTTGGAGTACGCCCGGCATAACGGGCTCTTGCGGGAAGTGTCCTTGGAAGAACGGTTCGTTGGCGGTTACATTTTTCACTCCGACAATGTGGTTGGCGCCGATGGCAATCACCTTGTCTACCAACTGGAACGGATAACGGTGTGGAAGCAGTTCGCGGATGCGGTTCACATCCATGATGGGGGCTTCGTTGCAGTTATAAGTCGGAGCCTGTATTTCGTGCAATTTGATTTCTTTGCGGATTTGGCGGGCAAACTTATTATTAATAGTATGTCCTGGACGAGTGGCGATGATGCGGCCCTTAATAGGTTTGCCTATCAATGCCAAGTCTCCGATGATGTCCAACAGTTTGTGACGCGCCGGTTCGTTATCCCATACCAATGGAATGTGGTTGATATACCCCATCTTGGTAGCATCCATATGGGGAACGCCCATTACATCGGCCAGCTTGTCATAGTTTTCCTGGCTCATTTCCTTTTCGTAGATTACGATAGCATTGTCCAAGTCACCGCCTTTAATCAGTCCTGCACCCAGCAAAGGTTCGATTTCACGAACAAATACAAAAGTACGTGCTGAAGCAACCTCGGTAGGGAATTTCTCCATATCTTCCAAAGTTGCAAACTGGTTGGACAGGATTTTAGAATCATAAGAGATCAGGGCGTTTACGCTAAAGTTCTCATCCGGTAAAACAATGATGGATGAGCCGGTAGCTTCGTCTCTGAATTCTATCTTTGATTTAATGATATAGTAATCTTTTACAGCATTCTGTTCTTCGATGCCTACACGCTGTATATTTTCTACATATGCTTTGGCACTACCATCCAATATAGGAAATTCGGGACCGCTTACCTGAATCAGACAGTTGTCAATTCCGGCTGCATAAAGTGCTGCCAGGGCATGCTCTACGGTACTTACTTTTATTCCGTTCTTCACCAATACGGTTCCGCGGGTGGTATCGCCTACGTTCTCTGCAACAGCATCGATGATGGGTTGCCCGTCAAGGTCGATTCGTTGAATTTTATACCCGTGGTTGTCCGGTGCAGGATTGAATGTCACCGTCAAGTTTACTCCGGTATGAAGGCCTTTTCCATTCAGTGAAAAACTGCCTTTTAGCGTCTTCTGTTTCAACATGGGGTTTATTTATTTAGTTGTTTTTTTAATTCTTCTATTTCTCTCTGCATACTGTTCAGGGTTGCATAGATTTCGGGAAGCTTTTTGTAGACGGCAGATGATTTCATGAAGTTCTTGACATCAATAGCCGGAGTACCCAAAAGTTTTTCATCGGACTTCACATCTCCATGTACGCCTGCCTGTGCACCGATACCCACTTTATCACCTATTTTGATATGTCCTGCCAGTCCTACCTGTCCGCCAAACATGCACCATTCGCCTACCTTGGTAGAGCCTGCAACGCCTGCTTGTGATGCCATAACGGTATGGCTTCCTACTTCCACATTGTGCGCTATCTGAATCAAGTTGTCCAGTTTCACACCTTTATGTATTATAGTAGCACCCATGGTAGCACGGTCTACGCAGGTATTTGCACCAATCTCCACGTCATCTTCTATAATGGCGATACCTATCTGTGGTATTTTTTCATATCCTTCCGGTGAAGGGGCGAATCCGAAACCGTCAGCACCAATCACGCAGCCTGCATGTAGCACGCAATTGTTACCCACACGGCAATCATGATAAACGGTAGCATGGGGATAAAGTGTACAATTATTACCCACTTTGGCATGACCTCCCACGGTAGCATGAGGGTGGAGGGCGGTATTGTCACCAATCTCAGCACCATCGCCTACGCAGGCAAACGGAGCGATATATACATCCTTGCCCAACTTCGCAGTGGGGGCAACGAATGCTAGCGGATCTATACCGGTTCTTTTAGGTTTGCTCATTTCATAGAGCGTCATCAGTTTAGCCAGACTTTCGTAGGCATTGTCCACCTTTATTAAAGTAGCTTTCACTTCTTGCTCCGGAACGAAATCTTTGTTTACCAACACGATGGTAGACTGAGTATCGTAAATGTAATGAGTGTACTTAGGATTTGAAAGAAAAGAAATCGCTCCCGGCATGCCTTCTTCTATCTTAGCAAAAGTATGCACAGTAGCGTTTTCATCGCCAACAATAATTCCCTGGATGTATTCCGCAATTTGTTTAGCTGAGAACTCCATAATACTGTCTAATTCTTTATGTTCTAAATATTTCGGTTTTGTTACTTACGCGTTACATGTTAGTGTAAACACATCATTCATTATGCAAATTACGCATTTTTTTTTTATATATCCATACAATTAGCTAATTATTTAATGTCCGCCTTCCTCCATACGCAGGTAACATATATAATATTTCTTGACTTTTCGGGAGAGAAGGGAGATGTTCAGCATGTCAGATGCTTCGGATATGTCCTTCGTATTTCCATCTTTGTAGATGATTTCTATACTGTCGTCCTCTTTCTTATACATGTTATTCTCTATACTAGATGTGGATAGAAAATAATTAGCCTCTTTTTTGCTGATAGACAGCTTTTTACTGATGTTTTGGAGCAATTCCTCCTTCCGCTCTCTGGAGATAGGAGATGGGGCTATTTCTACTTTGAATAGTTTCCGGTTAATCATTCCACGGCTCAAAGCAGGCAAAACCACATCGCTGTGATTGCTCCAAACTTTCAGTGCAGTCCATATATCATTGTCATCCAACTGAATAAAATTTTCTAGACAATCCGGATTGTTATAAAATTCCTTTTTGCCAATAGAATTGTATAAAAAGAACCTCAAAGCGGGAGAAGCGAATAATTCGATTCCCTGTGAGGCCAATTCCTTTGCACGTAACAGGGTGCTAATCAACATCTTTTCGCAGGCAACTGATGTCTTATGCAGGTATACCTGCCAATACATGAGACGGCGGGACAATAGGAAGTTCTCTATGGAATAGATTCCTTTGGACTCTACCACCAAGTGGTCGTCTTTTACATCGAGCATCTTGATGATGCGGGCGGAACCAATATTCCCTTCCGTTACGCCGGTATAAAAACTGTCCCGGCGCAAGTAGTCCAGGCGATCCATGTCCAACTGTCCGCTTACCAGTTGGTGCAGGAATTTCTTGGGATATTCATCCTTGAAGATTTGGATGGCAAGGCTGAGTTGCCCTTTCATGTCCTTGTTCATGCGTTCCATCAGCATCAGGGAGATTTCTTCGTGAGAAACGCCGCCTACCAAGGTATTTTCCAAGACATGAGAAAACGGGCCGTGACCGATATCGTGTAGCAGGATGGCTGCCTGTACAGCTTCTGCTTCGCTATCAAAGATAAAATTGCCTTTGGCAGTGAGGTGCTGAATAGCCTCGCTCATCAAATGGAATGCACCCAATGAGTGCTGAAAACGGGTATGCTGTGCTCCCGGATATACAGCAGAGGACAAGCCCAGTTGTTTGATGCGGGTGAGGCGTTGCAGCAACGGGTGGCATACGATATTGTATAACAACCCCTTCGGGATATTGATAAACCCGAAAACGGGGTCGTTTATGATTTTGCGGTCGGTCACTTTTTAAATTGAGAATTGAATGTTGAGAATTAAAAAATAAAAGAATGCCTTTGTTTTTGGAGGAAATGGCTGTGCATTCATCATAGCGCAGCCTATTTTTTAATTTTCAATTCTCAATTTAATAATTTCTTCCATTTGGGCTTGAACTTTCTGTGCTTCTTGTCCGGCTACGGTTGCGAAGTTTTCAGTCTTGTCGGCATAGATGATGGCGCGACTTGAGTTCACAATCAGTCCGCAAGTGCTGTTCATGCCATATTTGCAGACTTCTTCCAGAGAACCGCCCTGTGCACCGATGCCCGGAACAAGCAGGAAGTGGTTGGGGACAATCTTACGAATATCTTCGAAAGCGCGTCCCTGGGTAGCGCCTACCACGTACATCATGTTTTCGTCATTGGCCCATTCCTGTGATTTGCGCAGAACTTTCTCGAACAGACGTTCACCGTTCACATCTTCTGTCAATTGGAAATCGTGAGAGCCTTTGTTGCTGGTCAGAGCCAGCAGGATGACCCATTTGCCTTTGTAAGTAAGGAAAGGAGTTACGCTGTCTTCACTCATGTAAGGAGCTACGGTTACCGAGTCGATATTCAGTTCTTCGAAGAAAGTGCGGGCATACATGGCGGAAGTGTTACCAATATCACCACGCTTTGCATCGGCAATGATGAATTGGTCGGGGTAGTTTTCTTTAATGTATGTCACTGTCTTTTCAAAGGCGATCCAGCCTTTTACGCCCATACTTTCATAGAAAGCCAAATTGGGTTTGTAGGCAATGCAGTAAGGGGCTGTGGCATCAATGATGGCTTTGTTGAAGGCGAAGATGGGATCTTCTTCTTTCAACAGGTGTTCGGGGATTTTCTTTATATCGGTATCAAGTCCTACACAGAGGAATGATTTCTTTCTTTTGATGTTTTCAAATAATTCTTGCTTGTTCATGACTGTATTTACAATTTTAGGGTTTGAATTACTATTAACCGTTAATCACTAACCATTATAACTCACTTTCTTTCAGTCGTTCTGCATTTTCCGCCACGATCAGGTGGTCGATGCAATCCTGAATATCGCCGTCCATAAAGGCGGCCAGGTTATAAATGGTATAGTTGATGCGGTGGTCAGTGATACGTCCTTGCGGATAATTGTAGGTACGAATCTTTGCTGAACGGTCACCGGTAGATACCATGGTTTTACGTTTACTCGCTATATCATCAATGTACTTTTGGTGTTCCTTGTCATATATAAAGGTACGCAGGCGAGACAGGGCGCGTTCTTTATTTTTCGGTTGGTCGCGGGTTTCGGTACATTCTATCAGAATTTCTTCTACTACGCCTGTGTTGGGGTTCTTCCAGTTATAGCGCAAACGAACTCCGGATTCCACCTTGTTCACGTTCTGTCCGCCGGCACCGCCGCTTCGGAATGTATCCCATTTTATTTCGCCTTCATTGATTTCCACATCAAACGGTTCCGCTTCGGGCAATACGGCAACAGAGGCTGCCGAGGTGTGTACACGTCCTTGTGTTTCGGTGGCAGGCACGCGCTGTACGCGGTGTACACCCGATTCATACTTCAGTGTACCGTATACTTTATCTCCGGTCACGGAACAGATGATTTCCTTGAATCCTCCGGCTGCACCCTCGTTGGCACTGGATATTTCCAGCCTCCAACCTTTGGTTTCGCAATATTTGGTGTACATACGAAACAGGTCACCGGCAAAGATTGCAGCTTCGTCACCACCCGTACCGCCACGGATTTCCAGAATGGCGTTGCGGTCATCTTGTGGGTCGGCAGAAACCAGTAATAGTTTGATTTCCTCTTCTAGTTCCGGAATGCGGGCTTCACAGGCGTTGGCTTCTTCGCGTGCCATCTCCTTCATTTCAGGGTCGGATTCGGTGGTCATCAGTTGCTTTGCCTCTTCCAGTCCGTTGATGCATTGCATATATTCCTGGCGTGCTTTCATAATATCACTCAAGTCTTTGTATTCCTTGGTGAGTTTTACGTAACGCTTCTGGTCCGCAATGACATTGGGGTCCGTAATGAGGGTGGATACTTCTTCAAAGCGGGCTACCAGCCCGTCTAATTTCTCTAATAGTGTATTTTCTGCCATTCACTGAATTACTTCTTCTTGTTTTTATTATTAATCATAGCAACAGTGCTTCCACCTACTAAGTAACCGATAATTGTTCCAATTATACTACCTGAAGGCATTTTTAATATGAAACAAAGCCCGATAAGGAGAATAAGAGGTAACAATACCCGTATGTAGAAAAACTGTCTGTTCATATTGATTAGTATCTGAATTCTCCAAATTCACTCTTAATAATCAATTCTTTTTTATCACTTTCTTCTATGCGTCCTACAATCTGTGCATCAATATTGAATGACTTGCTGATAGCAATCACTTCTTCAGCATGTTCGGGTGATAAATATATTTCCAAACGGTGTCCCATATTAAAGACCTTGTACATTTCATCCCAATCGGTTCCGCTTTGTTCCTTGATAGTCTTGAATAATGGAGGAACGGGGAAGAGGTTATCTTTCACTACGCGTACTTTGTCTACAAAATGCAAAATCTTGGTTTGTGCACCGCCTGAGCAGTGAACCATGCCATGGATTTCGGGACGAAGTGCATCCAGTAACTTTTTCACTACCGGAGCATAGGTGCGGGTCGGGGATAATACCAGTTTACCTGCATCCAGCGGGCTGCCTTCTACCTTGTCAGTCAGTTTTAAACCACCGCTGTACACCAGTTCTTCGGGTACTGCCTTGTCATAACTTTCAGGATATTTTTCAGTCAGATATTTTGAGAATACGTCGTGACGGGCACTGGTCAATCCGTTGCTACCCATACCGCCGTTGTATTCTTTTTCGTAAGTAGCTTGTCCGTATGAGGCAAGACCTACAATGACATCACCCGGACGGATGTTGACATTGTTGATTACGTCAGCACGTTTCATGCGGCAAGTCACGGTGGAGTCTACGATAATGGTGCGAACCAAGTCGCCTACATCGGCGGTCTCGCCACCGGTTGCATATACGCCCACACCCATTTCACGGAGTTCGGCAAGCAGCTCATCCGTTCCATTGATAATGGCGGAGATCACTTCACCCGGAACGAGAAGTTTGTTGCGTCCGATGGTTGATGAAACCAGGATGTTGTCTACTGCACCCACGCACAGCAGGTCATCTATGTTCATAATCAGTGCATCTTGCGCAATTCCTTTCCATACACTCAAGTCACCTGTTTCTTTCCAATAAAGGTAAGCCAAAGATGATTTTGTACCTGCGCCGTCAGCGTGCATAATGTTGCAATATTCGGGGTCATTACCCAAAATATCAGGGATAATCTTACAGAAAGCTTGCGGAAAAATACCTTTGTCAATGTTCTTAATGGCGTTGTGTACATCTTCCTTGGATGCTGACACACCGCGCTGCATGTATCGTTGATTACTCATGAGTTATATGTTTTGTTCAATTGAATGCACAAAAGTAGTTATTATTTTGCTTATAGCCTTGAGTTTTACGAAAATAAAAAAGAGGGAGAGAGGAAAATGGTACAAAAGAAAGAAGTATCTGAAAAGTCAGATTATATATTCCTGTAGAGGAGCAATGATAACTTGGCTCACTTTTCAGATATCTGATATGCTTTATTCAAAGAATCTAATTTTATAATACTCCCGCATCTGTATCGCTATTCTGCATCTTCTTGTCACTGCTCTTATAATTACGTCCAAAACTCATGTTCCAAGATAATGTGACACAGATCATGCGGGCAACGTCATCTATATGGTATTGGTAATTATATCCTGCATATTTGTTCCAATTCGCTTCATCCCGTTTATAATCTTTTTGGAAGGGATTGAACATTCGCAGACCGATTTTCAGATGGTTCCATTTGTATTGCAAGTCAATAACATGGGCTTCTTCACCTGTGGCAAGATCTTCACCAAAAAAAATAATCGCTATTGTGCTGGAATTCTAAAGCGGCGATGAAGTTTTTGTACATGAAAGTAGCAGCTACATCCCAACCGATGCTGCTCTGTGTATGGTGAAAATCAATTCCGTTGCTCCAATATTTACGGTTCTCAATGCTTCCGCTTAATTGTAGTATATCCCAAAGCATCCCTACACGGGCATCCAGTCCGATAGTCCATTCCTGGAAATTGGAATGGTTGGCATAGCTGTGGATAAACTTGTTGTTTTCACGATAAATATGCGGCATGATAGCATTGTCGCGGAAATTGTACCGATTGCGCAATCCTACGTCCCATTTCCCTTTGCTATAGTTCAGGCGAATGTTAGAACGGTAATAAGAATAAGGATTTAGTTTGGGATTTCCACGCTCTATTTGTAAGGAGTCGGTCAACTGCTCTACGGCACTCAGTTGGGAGAGTGAAGGATTCATGGTGCTGACATTTCCATTTAGTGACATACTCCATTGTTCATTGAAAGTATAGTTAAGATTCAATCGTGGGTTCAGGGAATAGGTTTCATAATCTTCCTGTCCTATCTGTTGAAACCAGGAACGAGTGACACCTAATCCGAGGCGGTACCCCAGCTTGCCCCACTTGCCGCTATATTGAGCGTAAGCATACGTGTCAGCTTGTTTCATTTGCGAGCTGAACAGCAATGTGCCACTATAATCATTGTTGGTATATCCTTGTGTATGGCGGATACCTGTGCTCAACCGGCTTCCGTCCTGAAATCCTTTTTCGTAAATACCTTCAGCGATGAGTGAATACTTTTTGCCTCGTACCCCCGAATAATAATCTACTACTGGTGTTCCATCCAGTAACTCGGTGTAACTACTACGATTCTTAGTATTGATATATGTGCCTACTATATTGAGAGCTAGAAACTGTTTGTGTTTTAGGTCTTTCTGAAAGTAGAGGTCAATGTATGGACTAAGGCTGCGGTCGTGATTCCATTCATCACGGTCGGTCACGGAGTTGGGAAATTCTTCTGTATAGAGTTCTCCTTTCATGCGTAAGTCAGGATCATTGTCATGTGAAAAGCCTACGGTGGCATTCAGCATGTAATTGTCAGCATCTTGCAAGTTGTAGGTAATTGCTCCCCATTGTTGGATATTCTTTTTTTTGTTTGCTTCAGCATATTGGTTACGATGGTACTGGGTTCCGTCCTCAAAGGTGAAAGTCTCTTTCTTGTCATACCATATTTCATTGAAGTATTGCAGCCGGTTACCATAGTAGAAGGTAAACTCCGATTTTTTGAAGTTTACTTTTCCTGTCACATTATGGTTACCAAAGCTGCTTTTTACACTTTGTGCTCCATTATATCCGATAGAACCTCCTGTATCGTAACGGCGGACAATATAGTTCACCACAGCACCGGCATCACCATAACGCAGTCCCGGATCTTCCAGAAACTCTACACGTACTATTTCTTCGGGTAGCAAAGCGGTGACTTCTTCATTGGTAGCCTTGCGTCCATTGATGCAGAGTTGTACACTGCTACCATCATTCATACCCACGCTGCCATCCATCATATTGACATGTAGGCGCGGTAACATCAAATTACGGAGCAGATCTACACCATTACTGGAAGCGTTTACTTGCTTTTTGTTGGGAAATACCAGTTTCTTGTCCGCTCTGCTCACCCGGCTGGAGGCGGTTATGGTCACTTCTTCCAGTTGCTCTGACATTTCCTCCATGGTTACTTGCCCCAGATCGGCACGACGTGGGAGTCCTTGTAAATCAATATACAGAGTACGATAACCTATATTAGAGATAACCAGACGATAGTCTCCTGCCAATATTTTTTTTCAATTTGAAATCCCCTTTCTCATCGGTAACGGTTCCTGTAACGAAAGTGGAGTCGGTAGTTTGAAGAACTATGTTGGCATACGCCAACGGTTGTTTCCGGATATCTATCACTTCTCCTGTAACGGCTTGTGCTGCGGCTGATATGCATAAGGTTATGCAGAACAGCATTGTAATGAGGTATTTCTTCATCGTTTTGTGTGTTATTATTTCTGCTATAATTAAATATTCAGCAGTAGTATTGTACACAAATATAGAATATTTTTCCGGTTTGGTAAAGCGGAATACCTTTTTTCTACTATTATTATAACCGCCTTATCTCATCATTGGCCGCCCCTGTTCCTTTATACTTGCTGCGTGTAGCATTAAAACGATATAATACAGACAGTGATACACTTCGTGAATTATAAGTATCAGTATAGGCATGCTCGCAGGAAGGGCTGTACAGGATGCCACCCCGGCGATAAGTATCCAGCAAGTCCGATCCATCCAGATTAACTTGCAAACGTCCGTCCATCCAGCTTTTTCGTAACCCGATGTTCAAAGCACCGGAAGAAAGCGTTTTTACAGGACCTTCATTTCCGGCTGTGTGGTAATCACCTGTCAATGAAAAGACGAAGCCGCCCGGTAGGGTAAAATCATTATTCAGCGTGAATGAGGCAACCGGATTATTGAAAGATATCATGTCTTGCTGAAACTCTGTTTTAAAGAATTGCTGTGTGAAATAAACGTTGAATGAAGGATGCCACAAACCTATTTCGGGAGATACCGAGAGCATAATGTTCAAACGCTGATTCTTATCGGCATTTAAATCCCGACTGATGGAGATGGAACCATCATCTGCATAGAGTTCCCGTGTGGCAGAGATATAATTTTTGATATATTGATAAGAGACGGACATATTCAGGAAACGATAACCGTATTGATAAGTAATGTCGTGCTGGGTTTCGGGACGAAGTATGGGATTACCCTGTTTGTACATATAGCGGTTGCTGTATTGCACATTGCCGTTCAACTGCTCATAGCGCGGGCGCATGGTTTTTGCGGTATAGCTTAGTGAATGGTGTGAATTTCCGCTGGGCAGGGACAAGGAAATATTAGGATACACATTATTATATACGCGACATTGATCGGATTGCTTTTTTCCGTTTTCATAATAATCAAAGGAAGTATGTTCATACCGTAGTCCGGCATTCAGGGACAGTTTGCCTAGTTTGGCTTGCCATGCTAGGAAACCGGCAAATTTTGTTTCGTTGGTTTCGTTCTCGTTAGAGGGAACTATTTCCTGCTCATTCCGGTAGCTGTCGTGATGGTTGGTGCGGCTGGCTTCTCCACCAAAGTTCAGTTGACCTTTGCCTAATGGATAAGAGAATATCAGCTTTCCGGCGTATAGGTCATACTCAGCTTTTCCTAAGCTGTTAACTTGTCGGTCCTCTTGTTCTTCGCTGGTTTCGCGGTTGATGGTCTTGTCACTGTTTTTCCCGGAGAGGTAATCTGCATTGAAGTCGATACTCAGCTTTTCATTTACTTTTCCGAAGTAGTAGAAGTTCACTTTGTGGACGGTTTTGCGCTTGTCCATGGAGAAATCGGCTTTGATACGGTCAAAAAGGGCATCATTGCGCATAACCTCAAAATCTTGTGAGGCGTTTAGTGTTCCGGAATAGGGGAAACGTTGCAGCTGATAATTAGCTCCAAGGGAGTGATTCTCATTAATGGTATAGTTAATGCCACCTTGCGCGGCAATGCCACGTAGATGTTTGCCTTCTGCCCGGGTGAGGTTGTTCAGATGCCAATGGTCTGTGCCTTTTACATCCAGTTCTATATCTTCATTTTGTTTCATGTATTGGTCTACGTTCATCAACTGTCCAAAGATGTCCCAGTCTCCTTTACGGTAGTTCAGATTGAGCATTTCGGTATGTGTGGCGGCTGAGGCGTAGCTTGCGGCAGCCCGTACAAAACCTCCTAATCCTTCGCCTACGGGTTTCACGGTTTTTATGCGTAACACAGCTTTCACTTCGGCATCATATTCGGCTCCGGGATTGGTAATCAGTTCCACTTTCTCTATATCGTTAGAGTTTAGTTGATCCAATTCGGAGTTGTCTCTAACCAAACGTCCGTTAATATAAATAAGTGGCGTGCCTTTTCCAAATACCTCCACATTCTTTTCATGATCCATGCGTATGCCGGGAATGCGCTTCAGCACATCGTTGCCCGTGCCTAATGTACTGAGCAGCGTGTTTTGCACAGTAGTGGTCAGGCTGCTGCCTTTCAGACGGTAGACAGGACGGCGGCCAGTGATTACGGTTTCATTTAATGTAATGGCGTCATTGGTCAGGTTTAGTGTCCCGAGCGCACCACTTGTACAAGGATGGTTCAGCTTTTTGTAACCGATGCAGGATATTTGCAGGATTTTAGCGCTATTGTCTGCAGCAGGCAGGGAGAATGCGCCTTGCCCATCGCTGATAGCTCCTTACAGGAAGGTGGAATCGGGCAGGGAGAGCAGTACGACATTGGCATAAGCTACGGGTTGATTGTTTTCATCTATGAGTTTACCGGTCAGTTTTTGTGCATTTAGTAATGCGGAAAGACTGCATAATAATAAGAGTAAGATACTTCTTTTCATACGTTTGTGCTTTTTTATTTTTATAAGGACAAAAGTAGAAGAAGCGCCAAAAGAAAGCGAAAAAGCTGCGCTACAAATCCGCTGCAAATAGCTACTCTGTTGATAACCAGTGTCGTTTATGGAAATAGAATAGACTGATAATCTTCCGAAAGTTTTTCTTTAATTCGTACTTTGCGGGTACGAATGGTACTTTCGGCGGCAAAAGTACAGATCGAAACAGTGCGATTGGAACATCCTAACAAGATAAAAATGGCATGTGTCAGTTCCGCACTGTTCAACTTGGGACTGTCTTGTTTCAGATCGATTAAAACATCCACAAAGCATTGCGTCAGTGTATCTGCCAATTCTGTACTTTCTTGTCCGCTAAGTGCACTACTGTCTGGATTACAGTTCAGTGCAGCAAGCTGTTTGCTCCATGTGGTTTTTGCAAAAGCCTTTTTGCAGAGTTCTATTTTTTGAAGCCGGAGTTTGTGTATTTCCTGCTTATTGTCGATAACAGGTGTTTCTGCCTTTTCCTCCATTTGGCTCTGTAGTTTCATTAATGCCGTACGGTTTTGAGCAAGCTGTTGTTGCAGGCGCAGCAGGGTACGCTTCCGGCGATAGTCAGCATAAAGAGCTCCTCCTATAATCAAGATAACGCAGCATAATGCCCACCAAAAAGTGCGTTCATATTTTAATTTGAGCAATAAGTTTTGGCGTTCCAAGTTATATTTGGCTTCGTTTTTGGCATTTACAACTTGGTCTTTATTGTAAATGCTGACTAGGATGGAGTCATTAAAGCGAAACATATAAGTTACGTCTACATGCTTATGCAGGGCATAGTCAATAATACCTTGCAGATGGATTAAGGCATTTTCTGTCGCTAAGTCTTTTGCAATGGGCAATGCCCTTGTTCGCTGTAACCATACTTGGGCACTGTCTATTTGGGGAAGGAATAAGTAGGCGCGGGCGATACCTAAATAGAAACTTCTCTTATATTGATCAGGAACTTGCGGCAAGTCGTTGGGCAGTAACCATTTCAATGCTTCCTTGTATTTCTTCTGTTTAGTCAGGTAACTGGCATAATTGAGCAGATAGTTCCATAATTGAGGGTCCTTTTGACGGATCGCTTCCTGTATGGCAAGTGGGCAATAATAATGAATACTGTCATTGTTGCTGAACCCCATCATAACCCCATAATAGAAAATTCGTTGGGGAGTCTTTTCCAGTTCCATGCAGGCACGCATATATGCTTGTATTTTGGCATAATCGAATACTACATTGTGATTTAGGTTGACACTGGCAAGTCCTTCATATATTTGAAGCATTCCTTGTTTGTCATTGCGTGCGCGTGCCAGTAACAATACTTTCTGCATCAGGGAGTCGGCTTGTTTCAATTGGTTGTTGGCATACAGATAATGGCCGGCTAACAGATAAGCGGTTTGCAGGTGTGAGGTGTCTTGCTGTTGTTCGTAATAAGTCAATGCATTGGTAAGCAGGGAATCTTCACATAGGGAACGGTGGGTGTTATAGTGCCCCTGTCCGATGAGTAAGGCATAATGTGCCCGTTCTGCTTCAGACAGGTTTTGTGGAATGATTATTTGATTTAATAATTGCAGGGCACTGTCCGGATATTCATAGACCAAAGTATCGGCTTGTTGGAAAAGTAAGGCATTACCGGTGTATTGTTTGCACGAGATAATACCTCCTGTCCAAATAAGGAACAAGAAAAACAGCGGAATATGTTTTAGTTTGCCATGCATCATTGTGAACCTTTATTTTATAATTGTTCCTGCAAATACGGATTGTCCTCCTTTATTAATAATGTGTACGGTGTAGAATCCGCTTGGCAGTTGCCCTATGGCAAGCTGTTGCATATACCCCGTGCGCCATACTTCCTCCCCCGTGGCATTACGGATAACAATGGACTGTGCATCTTTGGCAACCGGCAGGTAGAGCCTGTCACCTTTATTCAGTAGCGGCATATCTGTTTCCGATGCTTTATTCAGTTCCAACGGAGTACTCTCATTGCCGAAACGGTCGGCGGCAGTGACGGCGAAGTATCGCTTTTGCTGCCAAGGCACGCCCGGCGCATATTCGTATTCTGTAGAAACAAGATGAGTTTCCAGTAAATACTTCGGATTATTAACATCTACCGGATAAGTATCCGAACCATAGAGATAATAAACAACAGGACGTCCGCTATCATCTACCGAAGTCTGCCATTTCATGCGTATATTTCCATTTGCCAAAAGCTGCATTTCGGGCAGGGCAGGGGTGGAAGGAGCAATACTGTCCATCCATGTCATGGGCGGTACTAATGCCGGAGTGGTGTAGAAGTTTTCCTTTAATTCGTCTAGGACACCTTTTGTATTATCCAGCAGGAATTGATTGCGGAAATAAGCCTGTCCGTTTAGTTTTACCTGGCGGGTAAAGTGGATTTGGCGGACAATCTCATCCAGCGGCCAATTTTGTTCGCGAGGCGAAAGGAAATAAATCCCCAGTCCCGGCACCACCCAGCGGTTGCCGCAATTCTCTTTCCAATCCAAGGCAAAAGGATAGAAATTATTCCCTTGAAAGTACATCATAGGGAACAGGGCATCGTGAATCCCTTCTTTCAGCCATTTCTGTGCATCCTGATAAACCACATGATAGGCATTCCATCCACGGGAAGGGTAGCGGTTGGTATCCCGATACTTGCCGATGGGGGAACTGCTTACCTTCACCCACGGTTTGATAGCCTTTATATCTGCATAAAGTCGGCGTACAATGTCTGTAATGTTATCCCGGCGCCATTGTTTTAATTCCTTTCCTTTGCCATATTTGCGGTAAGTATCTTTGTCGGGGAAATTCTCAGCCTGTTCCGGGTAGCGGATATAGTCAAAGTGGATCCCGTCTATGTCATACCGGGTGGTGATTTCTTTGACAATGCGTGACAGGTATTCTTTAGTTTCGGGATTGCCGGGATCCAAATACCAGTTCCCTTTGTAGAGCTTGCATATTTTCCGGTTCTTTTGCACTACGGAGTTACGTCCTTGCAACTTCACTTGCCGGGCGTTTCCGGCAGGGATGGTAACAATCCAGGTATGAAGCTCCATTCCGCGTTTGTGACATTCTTCGATGGCAAATGCCAGTGGGTCGTAACCCGGATTCCGTCCTGTGTATCCGGTCAGTGATTCGGCAAAGGTTTCTATGGCAGAAGGATAAATCATATCTCCCCGCAAACGGGTTTGTAACAAAACGGTATTAAAGTTTGCAGCTTTCAGCCGATCCAATATATCGCATAGCTCTTTTTGCTGGCGTTGGATGCCCGATGCATTGCCTGCTTTGTTGCGGGGCCAGTCCATTCCTCCCAAAGTGGTGAGCCAAGTGGCACGTATTTCATATTTAGGCTGTGATATTACTGGTAAAAAACTCGGTATTACTAGTAATAAAGTTATAATGATTGTTCGCATTTACTTTAATTTTGCAGCAAAGATACGAACTAATCAATTAATTAGTTACTTTTGCTCCAACAAAACAAAAAAATAGAATATGATAACCTTTATAGTTGCATTATTGGTTCTTGTAGGCGGATACTTTTTGTATGGCAGTTATGTGGAACGTGTATTTGGTCCTGACAAGAGCAGAAAGACACCTGCCTTGACTATGGCAGACGGCGTAGATTTTATTCCGCTTCCCACTTGGAAGATATTTATGATTCAATTCTTGAATATAGCCGGGTTGGGGTCTATCTTTGGTGCGATTATGGGGGCTAAGTTCGGTACGGCATCCTATCTTTGGATTGTGTTAGGAACTATTTTCGCCGGAGCTGTACACGATTATCTGTCGGGGATGCTTTCCATTCGTTACAATGGGGAGAGCCTGCCGGAGATTATCGGTCGCTATCTGGGATTGCCTACCAAGCAGTTAATGCGCGCTTTTACGGTGGTGTTGATGATATTGGTGGGAGCCGTGTTTGTGGCAGGACCTGCGGGGTTGCTGGCCAAATTGACTCCCGAATCACTAGATGCCACTTTTTGGATTATTATCGTATTCGTTTATTATATGCTGGCTACTTTGTTGCCGGTAGATAAGATTATAGGAAAGGTGTATCCGTTGTTTGCCATTGCATTATTGTTTATGGCGGTTGGCATTCTGGTGATGTTGTTGTGGCATCATCCGGCACTTCCCGAGATGACGGACGGTTTACAAAATACCCATCCTGCCGGTCTTCCTATATTTCCTATCATGTTTGTGTCTATTGCTTGCGGGGCAATCAGTGGTTTCCATGCTACCCAGTCCCCTTTGATGGCACGTTGCATGAAGAATGAGAAATACGGACGCCCCATCTTTTATGGCGCTATGGTGACCGAAGGAATTGTGGCATTGATTTGGGCGGCTGCCGCTACTTACTTTTTCCATCAAAACGGAATGGGTGAGAGCAATGCCTCCATCATTGTAGACAGTATTACCAAAGAATGGTTGGGTACTGTCGGTGGATTGCTGGCGGTGCTTGGTGTCATTGCAGCGCCTATTACCAGTGGGGATACCGCTTTGCGTTCTGCTCGCCTGATTGTTGCAGACTTTATGCATTTGGAACAAAAAAGTATAGCGAAGCGTTTGCTGATTTGTATTCCTATTTTTGCGGTAACCATCGCTATCTTGCTCTATAGCCAGCGTGATGCGGCCGGTTTTGACATGATATGGCGCTACTTTGCTTGGTGTAATCAGACTTTGTCTGTGTTTACATTATGGGCGGTTACTGTATTCTTGGTGCGTACAAAAAAGAATTATTATATAACTTTGTTTCCTGCCTTGTTTATGACGGCTGTGTGTTCTACCTATATTTGTATTGCTCCCGAAGGCTTGGCACTTCCCGAGACAGTTTCTTATGGTATAGGTGCTGCTTGTACGCTGATAGCTGCTATAGGATTTGTGACTTGGTATAGGAAACAAAACAAACTGGTTTATGAGAAAATATAAGAAATCGATTTGGCTACCCGTAGCTCTGTTTATTTATGTTACGGCAATGGCAGTGTATTTTATTCCGCGTAATACGGAAATCAGTGATATGGAAAAATGTCTCACAGTAGGTTTCTCCTATGTGATTATAGCGTTGTTATGGCTTGTCCTCCGCAAAAAAGAGAAAGCTCAGGAAAGGTGTGAACGCGATTTGGAAAATAATAACTAACTATTAAACGACAACATTATGAGAAAATTTTTAGTCAGCTTGGTGCTGTTGGTAGTGACTACACTAGGTGCGCACGCACAGTTTGAAAAGGATGTATGGTATATGAATGCTTCATTGACAGGACTTGACCTTTCACATAGCAAGCATGAAGGAACTAATTTCGGATTTGCTTTGTCGGGAGGTGCTTTTGTAGCCGATAATGTGGCTATTCTGCTGAATTTTAAAGGTCAGTATGTGGAACATGGATTAGATGAAACCAGTATTGGTGCACAAGGCCGTTACTATTTTTCCAGTTGCGGTGTGTATGGAGGACTGGGAATGTCTTACAAGCATTTGTCTGGTGAAGGTTTTAAAAAGAACTTGGTTCGCCTGACACCGGAGGTGGGATACGCTTTTTTCTTGAATAGAAACTTGACGATAGAACCGGCTGTGTATTATGATTTGAGTTTCAAAGATACTTCTGATTATAGTAAATTCGGGTTTAAGATAGGATTCGGATTCTATTTCTAAATCGGTACGGTAGTAGTTTCAAAACCTTTTTTCATTATCACCCACCGTAGGGGCGGATTGAATCCGCCCCTACGGTGACATGATTTATTTGTTTCTAGTGTGCATACAGGTGTGTAAACGGAATTTCTTTCCCGTCACTACCTATCACTTTCAGCTTCAACTGTCCGCCATTCTGGTCAAAGTAACGTACTTCTATCGGATGGTATCCTTTCGCTAAAGCCTTTTGACCTACCACTTCCTTAGGCCCGTGAGGTCCGTCATTATCCACCACTTGCTCGCCATCAATTACCAATGTACTACCGTCGTCAGACAAGAGCGCAAATGTATAAATATCATCTTGCGGTGCATTGAAATAACCCTTTATAATCAGTCCGATATTTCCTTTTACCTTCTTCGGGATCATTACATCCTCTATAGGATAAGTGCCGTTTACCGGAGCCTTTTCTATTTCGCCACACTTGTTTCCTTTAAATTCATACCATGTAGCTTTCAATCCCGGATTAGAAGGAGCAGCGGTCACTGCCGGAGAATATTCACTCTTGACAAAGCGAGTCTTGGCAATATCCCCTCTCTTACCATTGGGGCGGAACGTACAGAAAGTGAAATCGGTTGTTTCCGTTACCTTGATAGGGCCTTCATACTTGGGCGATTGCAAAGTAGGAGTGCTGCCGTCCGTAGTATAATGGATTTCCGCGGTGGGATCCATACAAGTCACACTGACGGTACCTTCACCAATAAAGGCGTTGATGGCATTGAATCCTTCCAAATCAGGAATGCGGTAATTGATATTCATGATGTTGAGGCGTTCAAACTGATCGGACAAGCGTTGCTTGAATGCATTCCAGTCTTTTTGTGCCGGATTGCTCCATCCAAGTTCTGCAATAGCCAGCAGACGGGGGATTGCCATATACTGCATACGGGCATTGGAAGGAATCCATTCGCACCAGATATTTCCTTGTACACCCATAATCAGTGCCTGTTGCTCGGCGGTCAGACCTTGTGCCGTATCCAGGTTATAGATACTTGGAACAGAGTTTTTATCTTCCTGATAATCCAGATAGAACTCGCTGTTCGGGGTGAAGATAATAGAATTGCCTTGTTCGGTAGTTTTGGTTGGAGCATCCTTTGCCCAACTGCGCCACCACATCACGGTAGCAGTCTTGGATAAACCTCCTTCAATTATTTCATCCCAGCCAATCATATCTTTGCCTTTTTCGGTAAAGAAGTGCTCCATGTTATGGATAAACCAGGATTGCAATTCTTCTTCGGTCTTCAAACCATTTTCGCGCATCCGTTTCTGGCAATCCGGACATTTCTTCCAGTTGGATTTTTCTACTTCATCGCCACCTATATGTACATATTTATATGGGAAAAGCTCAATCAGTTCACTATATACATTCTTGCAAAATTCCAGTGCAGAGTCTTTTCCGGGGCACACGGGAGAGGAGAAGATGCTTCCCCATCCGGTTTCGTCAAAACAAGACACTCCGGCATAATTGCTTACGGCTGCCAGCATATGTCCCGGCATATCAATTTCGGGAACAATGTCAATGCCACGTACTTTGGCATAGGCTACCACATCTTTTATATCTTCCTGTGTATAGAAACCTCCATACAGGATATCGCCCTCTACAATGCGGATTTTATCTTCGGGAATGGCATAATCGGGATTATCCGTTGTCTTTGCAAGGCGGATACATTCTTTGTCATGGGAATTGAACTTGCGCCAAGCTCCTTTTTCGGTCAGCAAAGGATATTTCTTGATCTCGATACGCCATCCCTGGTCGTCGGTAAGGTGCCAGTGGAATTTGTTCATCTTGTATAATGCCATAACATCCAGCAGTTCTTTCACTTCGTCCGTGGTATAGAAGTGGCGGGATACATCGAGCATGATGCCGCGCCATTCAAAACGGGGAGCATCCTGAATATTGACGGTAGGGATAGCCCAATCCGTGCCGCTCACTTTTTGCTTGGACTCTATCTGAGGCGGGAATAACTGGCGGAGTGATTCGATACCGGCAATGACGCCACCGTAAGAATTTCCTGTGATATTTACTTTATCAGATGTGGCAGTCAGCGTGTAGGCTCCTTCTTTTCCCTGAACATCCCCCAGTGCGAGAGTAATGTTTCCTTCACCTTCCTTTACTTTGATAGTATAGCCGGTAGCCGGAGACAGAATACCAGCTAGATATTCGGCAGCAGGCAGCAGGTCTGCATCGATAACGCCGATAGTAGTATTGCTTTTAAGGATAAAAGCACCATTTGTTTCTTCCAAGTGATTGGTAAGAGGAACAATAGATACTTCTTTTACTACAGGGGGAGTGCTGGTACATGCGCCCAACATAAATGTGCCTGCTAGCATGCAGGCTGCCATTAATTGTTTATGCGTACATTTCATCATATAAAATATAGAATTAGGTTGTTTGGACAAAGATAACAGAAAAATTGAGAAACTCTCCGGTTATTTTGAAGAATATTGGAAAGTAACAAGTACCCCCTTATGGTCTGTGGGCCACACGTCCAGAGGTTCAATGAACTTATCTTTGGAAGTTTCCTGCACCCGTTGTGCACGGACTATAGAACCACGCGGACCAAAGATAGCGGCATCTTTTACTTTAAGCCCGTTTTCGGGATAATACCAAATGTAGTCTATTCGGTCGCGTTCATCCGCTTTCGGCGCCCAAGTTATTTTATCAGCAGGCTTTGCCGGATTATCTGACGGGTAGGTGAAACCGGGATAATCCAGTACATTGGGATAAAACTCTCGGTAACTGTCTTTAAAGCCCGCTTCGTCTAGCAGGACGGGAACAGTCCAAGGGATAACCAGTCCGTGATGATCGTACAAGTCTTTGGTTTCTTCCGTCCAGTCCATGTGTGACGGTTCGTTGAAGTCGCCACCCAAGATGATGGTGTATCCGGCTTCGCGGTCTTTTTTCGCTTGTTCTATGAATAATTTGATGGCATCATCGCGCTGAGAGGCTACGTTTCTTTCAAGAACTTCCTCTACACTGGTGGGAATGGGAATTTCAGCCCAAGTGGAGCCATCATACCCGCGTACATTATAATAAGCATCATCCAAGTAATCCAGGTGGGCGGTATATACTGCCATTTTCTTTCCGTTCATATCGGTTGTGAGCCGGTAGATGCTGCCGTGGTCATTGTTTTCGGGGAAAACGGTGAGGGAGTCGGTGATGAGGTAGCGGCTCAGTAATCCGGTGTCATAGGTATAGAAAGAATAGTAGGTTTCTCCTTTTTCTTTTAATGACTGCACCAGGCGGGCGGTGAAGTTGGTATTTTCATAATTGCGTACCTCGCTCAGTGTCACAAAGTCGGGGTGAAGGCGGATGATTTCATTGACAATGGCATCATAGCCGCCGGGGATCACACTTCCTTCCTGCCAGATGTTCCATTGCAGGACGGTGAATTCTTTTTCTTGTTGAGAACATGCCATCAGGCAGGGTAATAGAAATAATAGTAAAAATAACTTTTTCATTATTGATTGTATTTAAGGTTATTAATATCTTCTCATTTGCCGTAGGGGCGGATTGAATCCGCCCGAAAACAATTTACTTTATGCATACGGGCGGATTCAATCCGCCCCTACATGTCATAACTTCTCTTTCAGGAATTGTCCTGTGTAAGAGGCTGCACACCGGGCAACTTCCTCCGGCGTTCCGGCAACTACCAGGTTACCGCCCATATTTCCGCCTTCGGGGCCCAAGTCTATCACATAATCGGCACATTTTATCACATCCATATTATGTTCTATAATCACAATGGTATGCCCCCGGCTGATCAAAGCGTCAAAGGCTTCCAGCAACTTCTTTATATCATGGAAATGCAATCCCGTGGTCGGTTCGTCGAATACAAAGATAGTGGGTTGTGCCTTCTCTATACTCAGGAAATAAGCCAGTTTCACACGTTGGTTCTCACCGCCGGACAGGGTAGAAGAGGCTTGCCCCAATTTGATATACCCCAATCCCACATCTTGCAATGGAATCAGTTTCTTCACAATCTTTTTCTGTCCATGCTCGGTAAAGAACTCTACAGCCTGATTCACCGTCATTTCCAGAATATCATAAATGTTCTTATCCTGGAACTTCACTTCCAGCGTATCATTCTTGAAACGCTTTCCATGACAAGATTCACATTCCAATACCAAGTCCGCCATAAACTGCATTTCTACGGTTACGGTACCATCTCCTTTACATTCCTCGCAACGTCCGCCTTCGGTGTTGAAAGAGAAATATCCGGCTGTGTACCCCATTTGTTTCGCCAGCGGTTGCTCGGCAAACAGTTTGCGGATTTCATCGTAAGCCTTTATATAGGTTACAGGGTTGCTGCGTGATGATTTTCCGATCGGATTCTGGTCTACAAATTCAATGTCATTGACCATACGAATATCTCCTTCCAGTGAAAGAAACTCACCCGGACGGTCGCTTGATTCACTATATTCGCGCTTCAACGCTTTATAGAAAACATCGCGTACCAAGGTACTCTTTCCGGAACCGCTGACACCTGTCACCACTGTCATTACATTCAGCGGGAACTTCACGTCCACTCCTTTCAGGTTGTTTTCGCGCGCGCCTTTTATTTCTATGTAGTTATTCCACGGGCGATGGCACTTGGGAATCTCTATGTTTTCTTCCCCCAGCAGGTAACGCACCGTATAGCTGTTGCTTCCTTTCTGCAAATCATCCATATTGCCTTGGTAAACAATCTCTCCTCCCAAGCGGCCGGCGTTGGGGCCAATATCAATAATGTAGTCGGCAGCACGGATTATCTCTTCATCGTGTTCTACCACTACCACTGTATTTCCCAATTCCTGCAACTGGCGCAGAACCCTGATCAATCGGTCCGTGTCACGGCTATGCAACCCTATGCTGGGTTCATCCAGAATATACAAAGAACCTACCAGACTGCTACCTAGCGAAGTAGCCAGATTGATACGCTGGCTTTCACCACCCGATAGAGAATTGCTAAGACGGTTCAGCGTGAGATACCCCAAACCTACATCCATCAGGAAGTTGATTCGGTTATTGATTTCCGTCAGGATACGTTTGGCAATGGCTGCATCGTGTGCATCCAGCTCCAATGTGCTGAAGAATTCTTTTAAATCATGAATGGGCAGATCCACCAATTCGGAGATGGACTTTCCACCCACCTTTACATATCCCGCTTCTTTCTTTAAACGCGTGCCGTGGCAAGTGGGGCACGGAGTCTTTCCGCGATAGCGTGCCAGCATTACGCGGTACTGTATCTTGTATTGATTTTCTTCCAGCATTTTAAAGAAGGAGTCAATGCACACCTTTCCTCTGGGACCATGCCACAGGTAATCTTTCTGCTCCTGTGTCAATTCATAATAAGGTGCGAAAATAGGGAAATCATGTGCCGGAGCTTCGTGTATGAACTCTTTCAGCCATTCACCCATTTTCTCGCCGCGCCAGCACAGCACGGCGCCGTCATATACACTCAGAGCACGGTTGGGAATCACCAGATGTTCGTCTATACCTATTACTTTACCGAAGCCTTCGCACTCGGGACAAGCGCCGATGGGCGAGTTGAATGAAAACATTTGGTCATTCGGTTCTTCAAACTTGATGCCGTCCGCCTCAAACTTGGTGCTGAAGGTGAAAAGTTGCGTACTTCCGTCTGCTGAATAGAAACGGAGCAGGCAAGTGCCGTCACCTTCATACATGGCCGTTTCGGTAGAGTCGATGAGACGGCTGATGCTGTCTTTGCTATCGTCCACCGTCATGCGGTCTACCAGCAAATAGAGATTCTGCTTCTTATCTGTTGCCGGAGTTTCTTTCAGGAAATCTTCAATCCGAACGATCTCCCGGTTTACCTCCATACGGGTAAATCCCTGTTTGAAGTCCATGTCCAGTTGTTCGGACAGGGTGCGGCCGTCGCGGGGCATGATGGGGGTGAGCACGGTGTATTTGGTTCCTTTGGGGAAGGAAAGCATGCAGTTCACAATGTCTTCTATGCTATGTTTCTTCACCAGTTGCCCGCTGACGGGGGAGTAGGTCTTCCCTACGCGGGCATACAGCAGGCGCAGGTATTCATAAATCTCGGTTGAAGTGCCCACGGTGGAACGCGGATTGCGGCTGTTCACCTTTTGCTCGATGGCAATGGCGGGCGGGATGCCTTTTATGAAATCGCATTCGGGCTTGCTCATGCGTCCCAAGAATTGGCGGGCATAGCTCGACAGGCTTTCTACATAACGGCGTTGTCCTTCGGCATATAAAGTATCAAAAGCCAAAGATGATTTTCCGGAACCGGAAAGTCCTGTGATAACCACCAGTTTGTTGCGTGGAATATCCACATCAATGTTTTTCAGGTTGTTTACCTTGGCTCCTTTTATAGAGATATAGTTACTTTCTGGCATTCTTAAATTGAATTTGATTGAATGTGCAAAGATAATTATAAGTTTTCTTATCTTTGCAAACGTATTAAACAAGAATAACAAAATGAGAGCAAAAACTATTCTTCTTTTATTAATAGTACTTGTATTTACATCTGTTGGCAGTGCCCAGACACGTTATCCCAAACGTGAATTTCGTGGAGTATGGATACAATGTGTGAACGGACAGTTCCAGGGAATGCCTACGGAGAAGATGCAGCAACTATTAATAAACCAGCTAAACAGCCTGCAAGGTGCAGGGATTAACGCGATAATTTTTCAGGTACGTGCAGAAGCCGATGCCTTGTATAAATCTTCCTACGAGCCATGGAGCCGCTTTCTCACCGGAGTGCAGGGCAGAGCCCCCTCTCCCTATTGGGATCCTATGCAGTTTATGATCACCGAATGCCACAAACGCGGCATGGAGTTTCACGCCTGGATCAACCCATATCGTGCCAAGACCAAAGGAACAGCGGCTTTGTCTCCCATTCATCCGTATAATCAGCATCCGGAGCGTTTCGTAAATTATGCCGGTCAACTTTATTTCGATCCGGCTTTGCCCGAGAACCGCAAGTATATTTGCAAGATTGTCCGTGATATTGTATCCCGCTATGATGTGGATGCCATTCATATGGACGATTATTTCTATCCTTATCCCAATCCGGGAGAAGATTTTCCCGATAACATCAGTTTTGCACAATATGGCCGCGGGTATAGCAATAAAGCCGATTGGCGTCGCGACAACGTAAATGTGTTGATAAAGGAAATCCATGAAACGGTGCGCGAGTGCAAGCCTTGGGTGAAATTTGGTGTTTCTCCTTTCGGCATCTACCGCAATAAGAAAAGTGACCCCAATGGCAGTGATACACGCGGACTTCAGAACTATGATGATTTGTATGCCGATGTGCTGTTGTGGATCAATAACGGTTGGGTGGATTATAATATCCCGCAGATTTATTGGGAGATCGGCCATCCGGCTGCCGACTATGACAACTTGATACATTGGTGGGCAAAGCATGCATCGGCCCGTCCGTTGTTTATAGGTCAGGATGTGATGCGCACGGTGAATAAGGCGGATGCACGGAATCCATTGCAGAACCAGATGCCTGCCAAGATGAAATTGCAACGCTCACTGTCTACCGTGCAGGGAAGTTGCCAGTGGTATGCTTCTGCTGTGGTAGATAATGCGGGCAATTATCGCACCATGTTGGAAAAGGAATATCACCGCTATCCGGCGTTGATTCCCGAATCTCCTTTTATGGATGATAAGGCTCCGGGTAAGGTAAAGAAGGTGAAGATGGCGTGGACTTATGAAGGTCCGGTTCTTTTCTGGACTGCTCCCAAAGCTAAAGATGAGATGGATAAAGCTGTGCAATATGTGGTTTATCGCTTTAATAAGGGGGAGAAGATCAATTTGGATGATGCTTCCCATATTGTCGGCGTTACGCGTGATCATTTTTATCCTCTGCCTTACGGTAATGGTAAGGTGAAGTATCAGTATGTGGTTACGGCACTGGACCGTATGCATAATGAGTCGAAAGGGGCTAAGAAGAAGGTGAAGCTATAAAGTTATTGAGGTTTCCATCCTCCGTAGGGGCGGGGTTCGCCCGCCCGAAGACAGTTACTATTGTGTTTTCGGGCGGGCAAACCCCGCCCCTACAGTTGTAGCCTGTTTATAAACCAACTATTATCTTGTAACGGTTACAATTTAATAAGAAAATTATCTATTAATTCGTTTTTATTTTGTTACTTTGCATTTGCTAACAAAATCTGAACACGAATATGCGCTATGTATACGTAACAGGCTATCTTGCCGTAGCCGCTATTATACAGTTGTTTACGGGGAATTTTCCTCTGACCTTCATGTCCTTTCCGTTTAATATCGTTTTTGCGGTCATTTGGTTATTTATATTATGGAGACTTTATAAAGAAAGTGCACATTCCCGGTTTACCCGTTTCCTTTTATCTTCTCAAACCAGTATTCTATCCATCGTTTTATTCATAGCCGCTTCTTTGGTTATCGGTCTGTTTCCCCAGTTATCAGATGCCGAGGCAGCGATGCGCAGTGGGGTACTTGCTTCATTGGGTTGCTATAACTTCATGACTTCCTGGATATTCATCGCTGTTTTATTCCTGCTTTTAAGCAATTTGGCAATGATTACTTTTCATGCCGCTTACCACCGGAAGAATGCCCGATGGCGTTTCCTGCTGAACCATGTGGGACTATGGCTGGCTTTGTTTGCCGGATTTTTTGGGAGCAGTGACACGCAGGTGTTGCGCATACCTTTATATAAAGGAGAACCTGCCCGCGAAGCCTTTGATATGAATGGTGCTTCTTATTATCTGGATTATGAGATGGAGCTCCGTTCATTCTCTGTGGAATATCACCCCAACGGACGCCCTTCCCGTTTTGCCGCCGACGTGCGGTTGGGCAATAAGGAAACCGTGTTGGAAGTGAATCATCCTTATAGTTATCGGTTGGGTGAAGACGTATATCTCACCGGTTATGATATGGCCGGTGGCAATGATAGCAAATACTGCATTCTACAGGTTGTGGTTCAACCTTGGAAATATGTGATGGTATCCGGTATCCTGATGATGTTGGCAGGAGCCGTTCTTTTATTTATTAATGGTCCTAGAAAGAAAGTATGATAAATTGGGATAATTTCTATGTGTTTGCCCTGCTGTCTGTCGACTTGTGGTTAGCAGGAGCTGTGTTTGCCCTTCGTTCTTCGGCGAAGAGTAAACCGGCCATCGGGTTTACTTTGGCAGGTATTGGAGTGTTGGGTGTATTTATAGCCGGATTGTGGATTTATCTGCAACGTCCCCCTTTGCGCACCATGGGGGAGACTCGCCTTTGGTATTCCTTCTTTATGGGAGTGGCAGGACTTTTGACCTATATCCGCTGGAAGTATCGTTGGATATTATCTTTTTCCACCTTGCTTTCTACTGTGTTTGTGATAATCAATTTATTGAAGCCGGAGATTCACGACCAGTCATTGATGCCTGCTTTGCAAAGTGTGTGGTTTATTCCGCATGTTACCGTGTATATGTTTTCCTACTCGGTGCTGGGTTGTGCTTTCATCATTGCAGTGACCGGACTGATCCGTCACAAAGAAGAATACCTGATTACTGCCGACAACTTGGTTTACTCGGGAGTCGCCTTTCTTTCCATCGGCATGTTGCTGGGTTCCCTATGGGCGAAAGAAGCATGGGGTAACTATTGGAGCTGGGATCCCAAAGAAACCTGGGCGGTGATAACCTGGATGGGATATTTACTGTATGTACATCTCCGCCTGTTCCGCAAGACAGGGCAAAAGAGCTTGTACGTGCTGCTCATCCTCTCTTTTTTAGCCCTGCAAATATGCTGGTATGGAGTGAATTACCTGCCGGCAGCCCAACAGAGCGTACATTTATACAATCGTAATAACTAACTAATTAAAAAACAATCGTAACATGAAAAAAAGTACAAAACTAATCGTGGCACTATTGGTTGTGGTAGCGGCATTAGCTGTGACTTACCGATTGATGCACCGCGTGCCTTCGTCCGATTTATCGGTAGATGCACAGATGCAGCAGATTATTACGGATGCCGGGTGTTTGAGATGTCATACCTCCAACCCCGACCTGCCGTTCTATGCAAGTATGCCGGTTGCCGGAAAAATTGTGATGGAAGACGTGAGCAATGCTTATCGCGTGTTTGACATGACCCGGATGGCGGAAGACTTGAAAGCAGGCCGTCCCGTCAATCAAGTGGATATGGCAAAGGTGGAAAAAGTAATCCTGGACGGTAAAATGCCAATGGCAAAGTATTATTTGGTACATTGGGGATCTTCCATGAATGATGCCAAGAAAGAAATAGCATTGAACTGGGTGAAGAACCACCGCATGGGATTGGTAGCCGATGCCGGAGTGGCGCCGGAATTTGCCAATGAACCCATTCGCCCTATTGCTGATTCTATCTCGGTAGATGTGCGCAAGGTGTTGCTGGGTGATATGCTTTATCACGATACCCGCTTATCGGCAGACAATACAGTATCTTGCGCCTCTTGCCACGGATTGGAAACCGGCGGTGTGGACAATAAGCAGTACTCTGAAGGAGTAGGCGGCCAGTTTGGTGGCGTTAATGCTCCCACGGTGTACAATGCTGCCTATAATTTCGTTCAATTCTGGGACGGACGTGCCGGAACCCTTGCCGAGCAAGCTGCCGGCCCTCCCTTGAATCCGGTAGAAATGGCTTGTGAGTCATTCGACCAGATCACTGCCAAGTTGGCCGAAGATAAGGATTTTGTGAAGGCATTTACCGAAGTATATCCTGATGGGTTGAATGAGAAAAACATCACAGAAGCCATTCAGGAGTTTGAAAAGACCTTGTTGACTCCCAATTCCCGTTTCGACCTTTATTTAAAGGGTGATAAGAATGCCATCACTGCCGATGAGTTGGCGGGATATGAGTTGTTCAAGAAATATGATTGTGCTACTTGCCACGTGGGTGAGATCTTGGGTGGACAGTCCTACGAGTTGATAGGCGTACAGCATGATTATTTTGCTGATCGTCAGGCAGAGATGACGGAAGAAGACAACGGCCGTTTCAAACAAACCAAAGAGGAACGCGACCGTCATCGTTTCAAAGTGCCGGGATTAAGAAATGTGGAACTTACGTATCCTTATTTCCATGATGGAAGTATGAAGACTATGGATGATGCCGTCCGCGCTATGGCCAAGTATCAATTGGGCATTGATCTGCCGCAACAGGAAGTGGATAAGATTGTTTCTTTCCTCCGTACACTGACAGGACAGTATAAGGGAAAGACGCTGACGAATACGAATATGGCTGTTTAATGGTGATGGGGCTGCGTCAAAACTAACTATCAAATCGTCATCAGTAGGGGCAGGGTCTGCCTGCCCGAATACACAAGGCGAACTGTTTTCGGGCGGGCAACCCCCGCCCCTACAATGAAATGATAGCAAATTCTAGTTTTAAAACAGCCTCATTTATTTTTTAATAAAGCAGGAATCCCGCCACCCCGCAAAGTATAATCATTAGTATAGGATTTACCTTATATTTCCGTGTTCCCACAAATGCTACCACAAAGATGATGATACTGATAATGAACTGGTACATATCTACATTATAGCTGCCAAAGTTCTCAGCATTCATCAATACCAGCGCCGCTGCCGCCAACAAGCCTACCACTGCCGGACGCAATCCCTTGAAAATAGATTCCACCACCGGATGTTTCTGGTACTTTAAGAAAAACTTGCTGATAGCAACCATTAATACGAAGGAAGGAAAGACCACTGCAAAAGTAGCTATACAAGAACCAAAAATAGCCCAACCTTCACTATACCCGGCATTCAGCACAGCAGTATATCCCACATAGGTAGCCGAGTTGATCCCGATAGGTCCCGGTGTCATCTGGCTGATGGCAACAATATCCGTAAACTCACTGGCGCTGATCCAGTCGTAACGTGTCACTACTTCCCCTTGTATCAGGGATAGCATGGCATATCCCCCTCCGAATCCAAAGAGGCCGATCTTGCAAAAAGTATAGAATAAATATAGGAAAATCATTTGGATGCATGTTTATGTTTGTACTTGCCATAGAAAAAACCTCCCAGTCCGCCTATGATAATGATATAGACGGGAGATACGCCCAATAGCCAGATGAGCAGGGCGGATACAACCGGAATCCAGATGGTATATCGGTTGATCTTTGCCGATTTTGCCATCGAGAAAGTGGGTGCCGCAATCAGTGCCACTACCGCCGGACGGATGCCCTTGAATATATTCTCGACTACCTGGTATTGCTTGAATTGCTGGAAGAACAAGGCAATAGCCAGTATAATGAGGAAAGAGGGTAGGATAGTGCCCAACGCCATAGCCAGTGCTCCCCGGAATTTACGCAATTTATAACCAATAAAGATGGCTATGTTTACTGCAAATATACCGGGAACGGATTGCGTTAAGGCAAGTAAATCCATAAAATCGTCTTTGTTGATCCATTTCCGTTTGTCCACTAGTTCATCTTGAATAAGCGGAACCATGGCATATCCTCCGCCGATGGTAAATAGTCCTATCCTTAGAAAGATAAGAAATGATTGTAAATAGAAATTCATTTTTTAGTTTTGTTTCATATAAGTGCTCGGTGGAACTCCATAATACTTCTTAAACGTATCCGTGAAATACTTAGGATCACTGAATCCCAGCAAATCCGAAACTTCGGACACGGTATAACGCTTACTCTTTAGTAAAATGCTGGCTTCATTCATACGTACCTTGCGGATAAAGTCGCTGGGCGAGTAGTTAGTCAACGCTTTTATTTTATTGTAGAAACTGCTTCGGCTCATATTCAATGCACCGCATAGTATTTCTACGTTCAGTTCTTTATTGATGTTTTGCTTGATGGTATCAGTCACCTTCACTATGAATTCCTGATCCAGGTCGAGTCCCGGTTCATCGGGAATTTCATCCGTACTGAAATTGAACTGGGAGAAACGCTTCTTTATTATTTCCTTGTTGGCAAGTACGTTTGCTATATTCGCTTTCAGCACGTCTACATCAAAGGGTTTGATGATATATTTGTCGGCCTTGGTCTGCAACCCTTTGATGATGCTGTCTTTGTCGTTCAGCGCCGTCAGCAGTATGATAGGGATGTGGCTGGTTTCTATGTCACTTTTCAGTAGGTTACACATCTTGTTCCCATTCATGATAGGCATCATTATGTCAGACAGTATCAAGTCCGGTTGCTGCTCTTTGACAAAGTCCAGTGCTTCCTGTCCGTTTCCTACCTCGGATACTTTATAGTCTTCAGATAAAGTCTGCATCAGGAATGTGCGTAGCTCCACATTGTCCTCTACTATCAGTATAGAGGGGGCTTGGGCATTTTGGGGTTTCGCCTGGGCGGCTTCTACTGTTACTTCGGGCGTTTCTCCAACTACGGGCAACGGATCAACTACATCCGTCTTCTTGAATATCCGGTAATTGTATCTACGGCTCTTGATGGGGAATGCCAGTTTAAAAGTTGTTCCTACATTCTCCGTGCTGTTCATTGATATCTTGCCTGCATGGCTTTTTATCAGTTTATAAGTAAGGAGCATGCCGATGCCGCTACCTGTGATTTGCAGGTTTATAGCATTATTTCCTCTGAAAAGGCTTCTGAACATTTTCTTCTGTTCATTGGCGGGAATGCCTATTCCCGTATCAGTGATGGTAAGGAACCAATGTGTTTTGTTCTTATATGTTTGCACGGTAACACTGCCTCCCTGACGGGTATATTTCAAGGCATTCGACATCAGGTTACGGATAATGGAATCCATTTTGTTTCTATCCAGCCATACTTCCTGAGTTTCAAAGTTCGTCTCAAACTGAATGGTTATCTGCTTTTTACGTGCATACAGATTGAATTGCTCCAGATAATTCTTGATATAACTGTTCAATTCATAGCGGGATACATATACAGTGGTAGTATATAATTCCTCTTTCTCAAAATTGATAAGGTTACTTGCCAGTTCTGACAGATTGTCCGTGTTCTGTATAGCCAGATTGATATTGATTTTGCCTTGTTCGGATAATTGTTCGTTTTTAAGTATTTCACCCAAGGGAGCTTTAATCAAAGTCAGTGGAGTGCGTATATCATGCGCTGTATTGATAAAGAAATGGATCTTTTCTTTTGAGTTGTTCCTATCCTTTCTGAGCCATAGATAGCGCAGGACGATTGCTCCGATCAGTATGATAATGACCAGATAGATGATTCCTGCCCAGAAGGTGGTCCAAAAAGGAGGAGTGATCGTTATAAGCAGTGACCGTTCTTCCAACACGTGGTTATCGTCCATCAGGATGGCTCTTACTCTCAGTTTGTATTTTCCCGGAGCAAGGTTGGTATAGCGTATATGGTTGTCGGCAGTGGGGGTGGTCCATTCATCATAGAACCCTTCCAGTTTCCAGGAATAGATCACATTCGAAGGATTATCATAATTAATGGAAGATACATCCAGCGAGAAGATGTTCTGGTCATAATTCAATGTAATCTGTCGGGTATCATCTATTTCATGCTTTAAGGGAGATTTTTTCTCTCCCGGCATCACTGTCTGGTAAAGTATACGGAAATTATCGAATACCATTTTCGATTTGTACTTATGTGGCAAGGCAACGGTGTCATTGAGTTCGATTGCTCCGTCTCCGCAGCCAAAGATAAATGTATTGTAGCGGGTATGGATGCCGGCAGCTTGGTTGAAGCTGCTGGACATAAGTCCTTGCTCTCTGGTCCAGTTCGAGAATATTTTTTCTTTCACCTTGAAACGCGTTAGCCCTCTTCCGGTGCTGATAATCAAGTCGTTTCCCAAATGAGGAAGAATGCAATAGATACTGTTGGATATCAATGCTGAGTTAATGGCATTGTAGTTAGTGATCTTTTCCGTATAATTATTATAAACCCACATGCCGGCGCCATGCGTCCCGATAAAGGTTATGTTATTCGGACTCTGGTAGATGGTATTTATACAGCCTATTCCCGAATCCAGGTTGACGGCTTTTAATTCCTTGTTCACTTCATTGAACAGGTATAAGCCGTTGATAGTACCTACCCATAAGTTGTGTGCATCCTTAGGTGTGATGCAGGTAATGGGAAAGTCTATATTGTAGGACTCTATTTTATGAGTTTCTAAATCATAGCTTTTTAATGTATAGTATCCTCCTATCCAAAGTTTTTCCTTCTGATCCTTATAGATGCAACGGATGTATTTGTCCGGCCTTATGTTTTCTGATATTTCGGGAGCATAATATTGGGTGTGCATGTCCTTCTTTCGAATGGTGTACATGCCCGACATATGTCCTCCTACCAGGATAAGGCCCGGCACAGATTCGCACAGCGATATAAATACATGGTTTTGGTTGGATGTATCGTGTTGGTAATTGGACAATACGCTTTTCCATTGCTGTGTGCGTGGGCTATAATAACATACGCCGTTGTTGGTAGCATACCAAATGTCACCTTCAGAGTCTTCCATTATGTAATTCACTTGGTTGTCTACCAGCGAATTGGGATTGTCATAAGAGTGTTGTATCCATTTATATCCGGGAAAATTATCCGTATATACTGTAATTCCCACAGGATAGACAGCCATCCATAATTTTTGGTCATCGTCAATATAAAGGTCATTGATAATGTTACCATTCATCTTGTTGGAATGGTTATAGTCGGCATTTAAGAAGGGAGTCAACTGATAGGTAGCCATATTTAATCTGTATACGCCTGCTCCATTGGTAGCAATCAGTACTTCGTTGTTGTTCCCTTTATTGGCAATGATAGAATTGACATTGATGTCTTGCGGTCTGTTGGGGATGTCTATCAGTTGATGATTGTGTATGTTGTACAGGAAAATACCATCCAGCAGAGTACCTATGACAAGCATTTGAGTCTCCGGATGAAAATAGATATAATTGACAACATGGAAATTATCCAGTTTGGGATGGTCAATTGTTTCCAGTTGGTTATGCTCCAGTTTTACGCAATATACTTTGCGGTTGGTGGCCATGAAAAACATGTCGTTTGTTGCTTCGGCAATATACGTCACTTCTTCCTGAATGGCACTTTCTAATTGGGTGAGATGATGGGTGTCTATATCGAACAAATATTGCTTGTTTTTTGTACATAGCAATATGTTGTTGTCTCTTTTATCCAAGAAGGAAGCGGTGATAGGCAATCCTCCGTTACTTTTATCTTTGCTGGCAAAATCATAGACCAGTTCGAAATTGTCCCGCAGTGGGTTATACTTGAATATATGTCCGCTTTTTCCTATCTCCCACACAGTGCCGGCAGTATCTATCTGCAATGTGTTTAAATTAGGAAAAGAGTTCAGGGCTCTTCCATCTGCTATCAAGTTATAGTGTCTGTATTGTTTTCCGTTATATTTATCTATTCCTTTATGAGTGAGAAACCACATATACCCTTTGCTGTCCTTCTGTATAGATATAACTCTACGGCTACTCAAACCATCTTGTGTATCGAGATACTGATAGAGTTGAGCAACAGCAGGCGTTACTAGAATAACTATAAGGCATATAGACAAAAGAATTCTTCTCATAATATTATTGAGGCAAAATCCTTACAAAGTTCGTTATTTTCCTGAACATATCAAAATCTGTTATAAACTAAAAAAAAGCGGTAATCAGTCTGACTCACCGCTTTTTTAGTAAATATAACAAATCGTTTTTATTTTTTGTTCATCTCAACCCATTTTCTGGCATTTACAAATGCTTCCATCCACGGAGTAATCTGATCGCTCTTTATTCTATCGGCAGGATAGTAAGCATTCTGCCAAGGGAAACAAGAACGTTCCAAGTGGGGCATCATGGCCAGATGGCGACCGTCGGGGCTTGCCAGACCGGCTACGCTGTAGTCTGAACCATTCGGGTTTCCGGGATATTCGTCATAGGAGTACTTCAATACCACATTGTATTTGTCTTCCTCATACGGCAATGAGAATTTTCCTTCTCCGTGAGCCACCCAGATACCTAGTTTGCTTCCGCTTAGTGAACCGAACATTACACTTCTGTTCATGGGCACGGTAACACCTACGAACTTAGATTCAAATTTGTGTGAATCATTATGCAGCATTTTTGCTTTCTTTGCAAAATCGGGGTTGATCAGGTTTAGTTCAATCATCAACTGGCAACCGTTACATACACCCAATGATAAAGTATCTTCGCGTGCATAGAAGTTGTCCAGTGCGGCTTTTGCTTTCGGGTTGAACAAGAAAGCTCCTGCCCATCCTTTGGCTGATCCCAATACGTCCGAGTTGGAGAAACCGCCACAGAATACAATCATGTTGATGTCTTCCAGTGTTTCGCGTCCGCTTACCAGGTCGGTCATGGTAACGTCTTTCACATCGAAGCCTGCCAAGTAGAGCATATAGGCCATTTCGCGTTCACCGTTAGTACCTTTTTCACGGATGATGGCCGCTTTGATGCCCGACGGAGTACGACGGTCCGGATCAAGTCCGAATTGTGAAAGTTTGCCGGTGAATGATTTGTCGAATACAAATTCCATCGGTTGTTCCTTGTAATTTTCGAAACGCTTCTTGGCGCATCCGTTCATGCTCTGCTTGCGATCCAGCAAGTAAGAAGTGGAGTACCATACATCACGCAGATAGTCGATGCCGAATTGATAAGTGGCATCTCCCTTTTCTACCAGGATGTGACGTTCGTCAGTCGGTTTACCCAACTTCACGTAACCTACGCCTGCATCTTCCAGTATCTTCTTCACTTCTTCTTTGTGCTTGTCCTTCACCTGGATAACGATACCCGGGTTTTCAGCAAACAATATCTTGATAATGTCGTCTTCCTTAATCTTGTTCAGGCTGATTTCCATACCGCCTTCCATGTTAGAGAAGCACATTTCCAGCAAAGTAGTAATCAAACCACCGGCCGAAATATCGTGTCCTGCCATAATCAGGCCTTTGTCTACCAATGCTTGTACGGCAAGGAATGCATCGCGGAAATATTCGGGATTCTGAACGGTCGGAACATCATCGCCTACCTTATTTAATGACTGTGCAAAAGCGGAACCACCCAGGCGCAGCTTGTCAAAGCTGAAGTCAATGTGATAGATAGAGCTCTTTTCATCATTTACCAAAACGGGAGAAACTACTTTCTTCACATCAGAAACTTCACCGCCTGCCGAAACAATTACGGTTCCCGGGCTGATGATCTTTTCTCCGTCGGGGTACTTCTGTGTCATTGATAAAGAGTCCTTGCCGGTGGGCACGTTGATTTGCAAAGAACAGCAGAAGTCAGACAATGCTTTTACGGCAGTGTACAGGCGGGCATCTTCACCTTCCTGTGCGCGGCACGGCCACATCCAGTTGGCAGACAAAGAAATACTGTCCAAACCTTCTGCCATCGGAGCCCAGACAATGTTGGTCAATGCTTCGGCAACAGACAATACGGAACCGGCTGCCGGATTGGCCAAAGCGGCCTGCGGAGCGTGTCCCAAGGAAGTGGCAATACCTTTTTCTCCACGGCAGTCAAGGGCAACCACACCACAGTCACTCAATGGCAACTGAATTTCACCCTGGTACTGCTGGCGGGCAATCTTACCTGTTACGGAACGGTCTACCTTGTTCGTTAACCAGTCTTTGCAGGCAACTGCTTCCAACTGAAGCACCTGGCGGATATATTCGTTTAATTTAGAAGTCTCGTAAGTAACGTTTTCGTAGTGACGTTCTACGGTCTTGTCAATCATGTAAGTCTTTGGAGAAGAACCAAACATCTGGTCTACTGCCAAATCGAAAGGACGGACACCGTCAGCCTGTTCAAATGCAAAGCGGGCATCACCTGTTGTTTCACCTACGGTGTACATCGGGGCGCGTTCACGGTCGGCAATCTTCTTTACGTGTTCTATGGCCGATTCATCAATCAGCAATCCCATACGTTCCTGAGATTCGTTGGCGATGATTTCTTTGGCGGATAGAGTTTGGTCACCGATAGGCAACTTATCCATGTGGATCAAACCTCCTGATTCTTCTACCAACTCGGACAAGCAGTTTACGTGACCTGCCGAACCGTGGTCGTGGATAGAAACAATCGGGTTATTATCTTCTTCGCACAAAGCGCGTACTACATTGTAAGCGCGTTTCTGCATTTCTGCATTGGCGCGTTGCACGGCGTTCAGTTCGATGCCCGATGAGTAACGACCGGTTTCTACGGAAGAAACGGAACCGCCACCCAGTCCGATGCGGTAGTTGTCACCACCCATTACCACGACTTTGTTTCCTGTTTCGGGATGTCCTTTCAGGCAGTCGCGCTGAGTTCCGTAACCCACACCTCCTGCCAGCATGATAACCTTATCATATGCATACTTCTCACCGTTTTCCTGATGTTCGAAAGTCAGTACGGAACCGCAGATCAGCGGCTGGCCGAACTTGTTACCGAAATCGGAAGCACCGTTGGAAGCCTTGATCAGGATCTGTTCCGGAGTCTGGTATAACCATTGGCGCACGGGGAGAATATCTTCCCATTCGCGGCCTTCGTCGGTGCGCGGATAAGAAGTCATATAAACGGCAGTACCTGCAATGGGCCATGAACCCTTACCACCACCCATACGGTCGCGGATTTCACCACCCGTACCGGTAGATGCGCCGTTGAACGGCTCTACGGTGGTAGGGAAGTTGTGGGTTTCAGCCTTCAGTGAGATGACTGTCTTAATGTCTTTAATAATGAAATAATCGGAAGTAGCGTGATCTGCCGGAGCGAACTGTTCAACTACCGGACCTTCGGCGAATGCCACATTATCTTTATAAGCAGAGATAATCTTGTTCGGATTTTCGGCAGTGGTCTTCTTGATCATCTGGAACAAGGAAGATTCCATTTCCTGACCGTCGATAACGAATGTACCTCCAAAGATTTTGTGACGGCAGTGTTCCGAGTTGATCTGTGCGAAACCGAATACTTCAGAGTCGGTCAACTTGCGTCCCAGGTCTTTTTCCACCTTCAGCAAGTAATCCATTTCTTCACGAGAAAGTGCCAGACCTTCTTTTTCATTGTATTCCTCCAGGTTCTCGATGTGAACGATCGGCTGGGGTTTCATGTTGACTGTGAAGATGTCCTGGTTCAGCCCTTTGTACATGCGTTGCAGCATGGGGTCGTATTCGGCGTTCTCATCTTTTACGGGGAAATACTCCTCGATGCGCATCACACCGGTCAAGCCCATGTTTTGGGTGATTTCTACAGCATTCGTACTCCAGGGAGTGATCATTTCTCGGCGTGGCCCGATGAAGCAACCTTTCAGGTTTTCTTCGTTCTCTACAGTGGCTTCACCATAAAGCCAGCATAACTTCTGAATATCTTCGGAAGCCGGTTTCTGGCTGACTTCCGTTGCTATTACACTCTTAGTGGGTGTTCTGAAAAATAGAATCATAGCACTTTTATAGTTGTTTTGTTAATTGAAAACTAATCGTAATATCAAGCGTCTATTAATAAGGTGCAAAGTTACATAAAAGAGACGGGGTATGAAAGAATTTTGAGTGTAAATATAGGTACTTTCGTAAAAAAGTAGCATCTTTGCAGCATGAATTGGATAGAACAAGTAACCATACTGGATTTATTGGTGAAAGGGCTTATTGTTGGTGTAGTGGTTTCTGCGCCCTTAGGTCCTGTTGGGGTACTTTGTATTCAGCGCACACTGAACAAAGGCCGATGGTATGGGTTCGTTACCGGGCTGGGAGCAGCCTTGAGTGATATAGGATATGCCTTGATTACAGGTTATGGAATGAGTTTTATGGATGATTTTCTGGCAAAGAACCAGGTGTTGTTGCAAGTTGTGGGCAGCGTCATGTTGTTTGTCTTTGGTATTTACACATTCCGCAGTAATCCCGTCCATTCCATCCGTCCCGTTTCTTCTACCCCAGGCAGTTATCTGCATAATTTCGTTACAACTTTTTTCGTCACTCTTTCCAATCCCCTTATTATATTCTTGTTTATAGGTTTGTTTGCCCGCTTCTCTTTTGTGATGCCAGGCAGTCCTATCGGGTTTCAGTTGGTGGGGTATCTGGCAATCGTCTTGGGAGCGTTGCTCTGGTGGTTCGGTATCACGTATTTTGTAAATAAAGTGCGTACCCGTTTCAACTTGCGTGGCATTTGGATTCTGAACCGGGTGATCGGTATTGTGGTGATGCTGATGTCTGTAGCAGGTTTCATTTATACCATTTTAGGAAAGACAATGTACTGACGGGGAGGACGTATCGCATTTATTTTTTAATTCTCAATTTTTAATTTAAAAACCATGTTCATTTCCAAGCAATTAAAAGAGCAGAATATAGCCGAATACCTTATATATATGTGGCAGGTGGAAGATATGATCCGTGCCAACGGCTGTGATATAGAGAAAATCAAGAAGAATATAATCGATGCCTATCCGCTGACTGAGGAACAGAAAGCTGAATTGACGCAATGGTATGCGGACTTGATTGAAATGATGCGCCGGGAGGGCGTCATGGAGAAGGGCCATTTGCAAATCAATCAGAATATCATTACCTGGCTCACCGACCTGCATTTGCAACTGATGCGATCACCCAAATTTCCTTATTACAATTCCGCTTATTACAAGGCTCTGCCTTACATCGTGGAATTGCGTGCCAAAGGGGCGAATAAAGAGGAACCGGAACTGGAAACCTGCTTTGAGGCTCTTTATGGAATCTTATTGCTGAAATTGCAGAAGAAAGAAATCAGTGAAGAAACCAAGAAAGCACAGGAAGCTATTTCGGGTTTGCTGGCTATGTTGTCCAATTACTATATCGAAGATAAAAAGGGAGAACTGGAGTTCTAGTGCGGCCTCCCCCCTTTCGAAGGGGGATTTAAGGGGGATGTTCTCTCCACATAATAAAGTAAAGAGATCAATAAAACGAAAATGAAGAATATATTAATAACCGGTGCCAACGGCCAATTAGGAAACGAAATGCGCGTACTTTCGGCTGAAAATAAAGAGTATAACTACTTCTTTACCGATGTAGCCGAATTGGATATTTGTGACGAACAGGCTGTGATGTCTTTCGTAAAAGACCATCATATCCATGTGATTGTGAATTGCGCCGCCTATACGGCAGTAGATAAAGCGGAAGACAATCTTGATTTATGTACCAAGCTGAACAGTGACGCCGTGGGTTATCTGGCAAAAGCCGCAGAAGCCAACGAGGCTGAACTGATCCAAGTCTCAACAGACTATGTATTTGACGGCACCAACTATCTCCCTTATAAAGAAACGGATGCTACCTACCCCAACTCTGTTTATGGAATGACTAAATTGAAAGGGGAAGCGAATGCCATGCAGCATTGCAAAAAGGCGATGATCATCCGCACGGCATGGCTCTATTCTACTTTCGGAAATAATTTTGTAAAGACCATGATCCGTTTGGGAAAAGAAAGAGAAGCGCTGGGCGTAGTATTCGATCAGATCGGTACTCCCACTTATGCCCGTGACTTGGCTCGTGCCATCTTTGCAGCTATAAATAAAGGGGTAGTGCCCGGTATTTATCATTTCAGCAATGAAGGTGTTTGCTCTTGGTATGACTTTACCAAGTCTATCCATCGCATAGCCGGTATCACCGCCTGCAAGGTAAGTCCTTTACATACTGATGAATACCCTGCCAAAGCACCCCGTCCCAATTATTCCGTATTGGACAAGACCAAGATAAAAAACACCTACGGCATAGAAATCCCTCATTGGGAAGAAAGCCTGAAGGCATGTATTGATGAATTAAACGCGCAATAACCTGCCGGAAGAATTATTTTAGGCTTCCATAGCGCAGCCTCCCCCTTTTAAAGGGGGATTTAAGGGGGATGTTCTCCTTTTCTCCTTTGCGAGAATCCAGCATTAGGAGCATAAACTCCATAGAGAACATCCCCCTTGCCCCCTTAAAAAGGGGGAGGCTGGCGCTGTAATAACCAAAAACAGAATATAAATTCGCCATAAGACATAATAAAGATATGAATGCAGAAATAGAAAGAAGACGAACCTTCGCCATTATCGCGCACCCGGATGCCGGTAAAACCTCTTTGACCGAAAAACTGTTGCTTTTCGGAGGCCAGATCCAAGTAGCCGGAGCCGTAAAGAGCAACAAGATCAAGAAAACCGCCACTTCCGACTGGATGGACATCGAAAAGCAACGCGGTATCTCAGTAACCACCTCTGTGATGGAGTTTGATTACAATGACTATAAAATCAACATCCTTGACACTCCGGGTCACCAGGACTTTGCCGAAGATACTTATCGTACCTTGACCGCCGTAGACAGTGTAATCATTGTAGTGGACGGTGCAAAAGGTGTGGAAACGCAGACCCGTAAACTGATGGAAGTGTGCCGTATGCGCAATACTCCGGTAATCATCTTTGTAAACAAGATAGACCGCGAAGCGAAAGATCCATTCGACCTGCTGGATGAATTGGAAGAAGAACTTGTTATCAATGTTCGTCCTTTGACATAGCCTATCGAAAGCGGTCCCCGTTTTAAAGGCGTCTACAACCTCTACGAACATAAACTGAATCTTTTCCAGCCCTCCAAGCAAATTGTGACCGAAAAAGTGGAAGTAGATATCAACACAGAGGAATTGGATAATCAGATCGGTGTTCCCTTGGCCGAAAAACTTCGCGGAGAGCTGGAACTGATTGATGGCGTTTATCCTGAATTTAATGTAGAGGAGTATCTGAAAGGTGAAATGGCGCCCGTATTCTTCGGTTCTGCATTGAATAACTTCGGTGTGCAGGAATTGCTGGATACCTTTGTTGAAATAGCTCCAAGTCCCCGTCCTACCAAGACAGAGGAACGTGAAGTAGAGCCTGATGAATCGAAATTCACCGGATTTGTCTTTAAGATTACAGCTAATATCGACCCTAACCATCGTTCTTGTATCGCTTCCTGTAAGATCTGTTCGGGCAAGTTCTCGCGCAATACGCCTTACTATCATGTGCGCCATGACAAGACGATGCGTTTCTCTTCGCCCACCCAGTTTATGGCACAGCGCAAGACTACCGTCGATAAGGCTTGGGCAGGAGATATTATCGGTTTGCCGGACAATGGAACGTTCAAGATTGGTGATACGCTGACCGAAGGTGAAAAACTTCATTTCCGTGGCATTCCCAGTTTCTCACCCGAGATGTTTAAGTACATTGAGAATGCCGATCCGATGAAACAAAAGCAATTGGCAAAAGGTATTGACCAGTTGATGGATGAAGGTGTGGCACAGTTGTTTGTCAACCAGTTCAATGGCCGTAAGATTATCGGTACGGTAGGGCAGTTGCAGTTTGAAGTCATTCAGTATCGTCTGAAAAATGAATATAATGCGAAGTGCCGTTGGGAGCCGATCAGTTTATATAAAGCTTGTTGGGTAGAAAGTGATGATCCCGAAGAATTGGAAGCATTCAAGAAACGCAAGTATCAGTATATGGCAAAGGATCGTGAAGGACGCGATGTATTCCTGGCTGATAGTAACTATGTGCTTCAGATGGCGCAGATGGACTTTAAGCATATTAAGTTCCATTTCACCAGTGAATTCTGATAAGAAGGTTAGTAACGTGTGCGTTCAAAGGTTACTAATGTGTGGGGTCGAAGGTTACTAATGTGTAGGGGCAAAGATTAGTAACATGTGTCACTGAAAGTTAGTAACTTGCAAACTTGCAAAACTTGCAGCCCTCTCTCACGCCCACACACGCACGCGTATGTATGCGCGTACATATATAAGGGAAGCTCAAAATAACCTCAATTGTGAATGGGCCCAAACAAGGATAGGCTATCATTTTGTGGTAGGGGCGAGGGGGGCTTACCCGAATAGACTTCGCTTTATATATTAATTTCCATAATAATGTACGCGTGTGTGTGGGCGTGAGAGAGGGCTGCAAGTTTTGCAAGTTTGCAAGTTTCTCCATTTATATCACTTCATTCCTCTGGCTTTGTAAATCCGTTCTTTTGCATTATTAATCTGCTGGAATTTCTCTTCTGCCGCTTTCTTCACATCTTCCCCCAGTGTGGCTACCCGGTCAGGATGATGTTTCAATGCCAGTCGGCGATAGGCTGTGCGTACCTCATCATTGCTGGCAGAAGGTTCCACTTCCAGCACCTTGTAGGCTTCTTCCAGTGAACCGCCATTCAAATTCAACATGGATTCCACTTCTTTTATGGAAAGTCCCATGCTTTGTGCCACTTCCTTCAATGCTTCTATCTCCTCGCGGCATACGTTGCCGTCACTCTTGGCTATATTTATCAGAAAGTCCAGCAGTTGCAAACGTTGTTCATAAGTCAGGTTGGCAGCAATTTGTGCGCCACATTCATAGATTGTAGTTTTGAATGCCATCGGATTTTGCTTATCCATCTGCTTGCGCTGTTCAAAAAGCTTGAGCAATATATCTTCCCCTTGGCTCACGGCGGCTTCGCCGAAATTAGTTCTCAGAAACCGGCGTACATACTCCATTTCACTGTGCATGATGCGTCCGTCTGCACGGATGATATAGGAGGCCATGACCAACATGGAGAAAAGGAAACTGTTCCGTTGCCCCATGTAGTTGTCTTCTTCCGTTTGTGTTCCTCCATATGTGTTATTGGAGGAAACCGTATTTATATCTAATAAGGACCCTAAAGCAAATCCTGCCAAAGCTCCCAGCGGTCCCATAGTCATAAAGCCCAAGATACCGCCAATCCATTTTCCTGCTCCCATCGTTCTTTTCTGTTTTACGTTTTTAATGTTGCAAAAATAAACAATATTGAGTGGAAAATAGAATTATAGGCTATAAAACTGATTGTACTGGTTAGTATGGCAAATATCTATCAAAAGATAAGTATAAAAAAGCCCCCGTTAAAGGACGAGGGCAACCTAAATGTTTTCACAACGGAATAATCCTTATTGTGACTTGCTTCAAATTAGTACGGCAAAACTATAAAATAAATATGTAAAGAACAAGTGTTTATCAGAATAATTTGGTACTTTTGAAAAGTTTTAGTAGAAAATGTAGTATGAAAAATATAATAGGACTTGATTTAGGTACCAATAGCATAGGTTGGTCGGTTGTGAATGGAATTATTAATGAAGATGGTAGTGAACAACTTGTTAAAATAGAGGCTTCCGGTAGCCGCATTATTCCCATGGATGCTGCCGTATTGGGAGATTTTGATAAGGGCAATACTATATCTCAAACGGCGGAGAGAACCAGACTACGTGGTGTCCGTCGTTTATGTGAACGATATTTGCTTCGACGGGAACGGTTGCATCGGATTCTTGACCTTCTTGGTTTTTTACCTCCTCATTATGCTCAGGAACTTGATCGATATGGAAAAATAATAAAAGGCAAGGAACCTAAACTTGCTTGGTGTAAGAATGATACAGGTCAGTTTGAATTTATATTTCAAGATTCATTCCGTGAAATGCTGGAAGATTTTAAACGAAATCAGCCTGATTTGATGACGGATGATAGAAAGATTCCTTATGATTGGACTATTTATTATCTTCGTAAAAAAGGATTAACCTCCAGATTATCGAAAGAAGAACTGGCTTGGATACTTTTAAATTTTAATCAAAAACGCGGATATTATCAGTTGCGTGGTGAAGATGAGGAAGAAAATAAGAACAAACAGGTAGAGTTTTGTGCGCTTAAGGTGGTTGCGGTTGAAGATTCCGGAGAGAAAAAAGGGAAGGATATTTGGTATAATGTTCGTTTGGAAAATGGATGGATATATAGAAGGACAAGCAATGTTCCACTCGATTGGGTAGGGAAAATCAAAGAATTTATTGTAACAACAGACATAGAGGATGACGGAACACCTAAAAAAGATAAAGACGGAAATGTAAAACGCTCTTTTCGTGCTCCCAAAGAAGATGATTGGACATTGATAAAAAAGAAAACAGAAGCGGATATTGATCAAACGCATAAGACTGTAGGCACTTATATTTACGATACTCTACTGCAGAAGCCTGATCAGAAAATTCGTGGAGGATTGGTGAGTACGATTGAACGTAAATATTATAAGCAAGAATTGCAACAGATTCTGGCGAAACAGAAGGAGTTTCATTCGGAATTGCAGGATAGAACGTTGTATGCTGCTTGTATAGAGGAATTGTACTCAAAAAATGAAGCACACCGGAATAATATTGCCAATAGGGATTTTACTTATCTATTTTTAGAAGATGTATTGTTTTATCAACGTCCGTTGAAAAGTAAAAAGTCTTTGATTGATAATTGTCCTTATGAAGTAACTCACGGTAGAGATAAAGCAACAGGGGAATTAAAATCTTTCCCTGTAAAATGTATTGCTAAATCTCATCCTTTATTCCAAGAGTTTCGTTTGTGGCAATTTATAACTTATTTGCGTATTTATAAGAAAGAATTGAAGCAAGATGTGGATGTTACGAATGAGTTCTTGAAAACAGAAGAGGATTATATAGCTTTGTTTGATTGGTTGAATGATAGAAGAAATATTGATCAAAAAGCATTTTTGAAATACCCGGCTTTTGGGCTGAAAAAGAATGCAGAGCACTATCGTTGGAATTACGTGCAGGATAAATTGTATCCATGCAATGAAACTCGTTCATTGATGTTGCTTTATTTAGAAAGATCTGCTGTTTCTGCCGATTTTCTGAATAAAGAGAATGAGGAAGCCTTGTGGCATATTTTGTATTCGGTTGAGGACAAACACGAAATTGTAAAGGCTTTGCAGTCTTTTGCTCATCAACATGGCTTGGATGACCGTTTCGTAGATGTATTTCAAAAAATTCCACCATTTAAGAAGGAATATGGTTCTTATTCGGCAAAAGCTATTAAAAAGCTGTTGCCTTTGATGCGTATGGGAAAATATTGGAATGAATCTGCAATAGATAGTGTGACTTGTGAACGGATTGATAAAATAATAACCGGCGAATATGATGAAAAAATAGGGAATAAGATAAGGCAAAAGGCAATCCATTTAGCAGACATTTCTGATTTTAAGGCATTACCGGTATGGTTGGCTTGTTATATTGTTTATGGCCGCCATTCTGAAGCAAAAGAAATAACTAAGTGGGAAACACCTGCCGATATTGATTCATATTTACAATCTTTTAAACAACATTCTTTGCATAATCCGATTGTAGAGCAAATCATTACTGAAACTTTGCGTACTGTTCGTGATATATGGAAGCAAGTGGGGCACATTGACGAAATACATATAGAACTGGGGCGCGAGATGAAGAATCCGGCTGATAAACGGGCTAAAATGACGCAACAAATATCAGAAAATGAAAATACTAATTTGCGTATTAAGTACTTACTCACAGAATTCTTGAATCCTGAATTTGAGATCGAAAACGTCCGTCCTTATTCGCCAAGCCAGCAGGATCTCCTACGTATTTATGAAGATGGTGTTTTGAATAGCGTATCAGAATTACCGGAAGATATAACGGGCATATTGAAGAAATTTGCTGAAACTGATATTAAGAAACGTCCTACTCGATCAGATATTCTGCGTTATAAGCTTTGGTTGGAACAAAAATATTGTTCACCCTATACTGGCGAAATGATACCATTGGGTAAACTGTTTACACCTGCTTATGAGATAGAGCATGTTATTCCCCAATCACGTTATTTTGATGATTCTTTTAGTAATAAGGTGATTTGTGAAGCAGAAGTCAATAAGTTGAAGGATAACTTGTTGGGTTTTGAATTTATAAAGAAACATCATGGGGAAAAAGTCGAACTTGCATTTGGAAAGGTCGTAGAAGTCTTTTCGGAGGACGAGTATGAGAAATTTGTGAAGGATAATTATTCACATACACGAGGCAAGATGAAGAGGCTTTTGATGAATGATATACCGGATGAATTTATTACGCGTCAGTTGAATGATAGCAGGTATATCAGTAAAGTTGTAAAGACCTTGCTATCTAATATAGTCAGAGAAGAAGGAGAAGAAGAAGCCATTTCAAAGAATGTGATTCCTTGTACCGGAGGAGTTACTGACCGTTTGAAGAAAGACTGGGGAGTAAATGATGTTTGGGATAAAATAATTCTTCCTCGTTTCCAGCGGTTGAATGAGTTGACCGGCACAAACAAATTTACAACTAGAAGTATTGGCAATCATGAAACTCCGACAATGCCTTTGGAATTACAAAAAGGTTTTAATAAGAAAAGGATTGATCATCGTCATCATGCAATGGACGCTATTGTGATAGCATGTGCAAATAGAAATATTATTAATTATTTAAACAATGAATCAGCAACTGCAAAAGCAAAATTATCACGATTTGATTTGCAGAAGCTTTTGTGTGATAGAGCTAAGACCGACGATAAAGGCAATTACAGATGGGTGATAAAAAAGCCGTGGGAGTCGTTTACCCAAGATACATATTTGGCTTTGGAGGATATAATAGTAAGTTTTAAACAGAATTTGCGGGTAATCAATAAGGTTACCAATTATTCTTTGCATTATAATGAAGAGGGCAAAAAAATATTTGCGCAACAAGAAAAAGGGGATAATTGGGCTATACGCAAACCAATGCATAAAGATACTGTTTATGGGGAAGTTAACTTACGCAGAATAAGGACTGTATCTTTAAATGAAGCCATTAAGAATCCTCAATGTATAGTTGTGAAAGACTTGAGGAAAAAAATGTTGGCGCTTTTGGGCTTAGGATTTGATGCAAAGAAAATAAAGAAATACTTTGAAGATAATAAAGATATTTGGCGTGATATGAATCTTTCAAAGATAGAGGTTTACTATTTCAGTAAAGATACTAAAGATAGATTCTTTGCTGTTAGAAAACTGCTAGATACTAGTTTTGATAGAAAGAAAATAGAAAGTAGTATTGCTGATACAGGAATTCAAAAGATATTATTACGTCATTTGGAACTGAAAGATAATAATCCGGATATTGCTTTTTCACCGGATGGTATTGATGAAATGAATCGTAATATCACTCAGTTGAATAATGGTAAGGCTCATCAGCCTATTATTAAGGTACGTGTTTATGAAAAGGGTGATAAATCTGCAGTAGGTCAAACAGGTAATAAATCTTCTAAATTTGTGGAAGCAGCAAAAGGGACCAATTTATTTTTCGCTGTATATGAAACGGATGTTATAGATGAAAAAACTAACAATGTAATAAAGAAGAGGAGTTATGCTACCATTCCGTTCAATGTTGCTATTGAACGACAAAAACAGGGGGTGCCTGTTGCGCCAGAAGATGAAAATGGCAATGAACCTATTTTTGTGTTGTCGCCTAATGATTTGGTGTATCTTCCTACTGCTGATGATTTAGCAAATGGGGTTATTGCTCAACCTATAGATAAGAATAGAGTTTATAAGATGGTAAGTTGTATGAGAAATGAAGGATATTTTATTCCTTCAAAGATAGCAAATCCCATTTTGCAAACAACAGAGTTAGGTAGCAACAATAAGGCACAAAGAGCGTGGAGCAATGAAATAATAAAAGAAATATGTATACCTATAAAAGTAAACCGATTAGGTCGTATCTTGAAGATTGGTAGTTTGAACATTGGATAAATGTAGTTAGAAAAGATAATTGTTGCATTTATTGCAACAACTATCTTTGATGGTAAGAAGTGTTGAACAACTTATTATCCTTTAGATAGAACTATTAGTATATTGGAAGTTTGGAAACGAGTAGAAGAAACTGAAAAACAATATATAGTTTTTATAATATAATGCTATGATAAAGAAAACACTTTATTTTGGTAATCCGGCTTATTTATCATTACGGAATGACCAATTGGTTATAAAACTTCCGGAAGTTGAGAAAAGTACTTCTCTTCCCGATACTTTTAAAGAACAATCGGAAATAACGAAGCCGATTGAAGATTTAGGTATTGTCGTATTGGATCATAAGCAGATTACTATTACCTCTGGTTTGTTGGAATCTTTATTGGAGAATAATTGTGCTGTTATAACTTGTGATAGTAAAAGTATGCCTGTTGGGTTAATGCTTCCTTTGTATGGGAATACAACTCAAAATGAACGTTTCCGACAACAATTAGATGCATCATTACCATTAAAGAAGCAACTTTGGCAACAAACTATTAAAATGAAGATTGATAATCAGGCATCTGTATTGAAGTATTGCTTGGGTGAGGAAATGAAGTGTATGCGGATATGGGCAGATGAAGTAAAAAGTGGTGATTCTGACAATTTGGAGGCTCGTGCAGCTGCTTTTTATTGGAAGAATTTGTTTGCAGGTATTATTGGATTTACCCGGGAACGGGAAGGGATACCTCCTAATAATTTATTGAATTATGGATATGCCATACTTCGTGCTGTTGTGGCACGTGCTTTGGTTACAAGCGGATTACTTCCCACTTTAGGAATCCATCATCATAACCGTTATAATGCATATTGTTTGGCTGATGATATAATGGAACCTTATCGACCTTATATTGATGAATTAGTTTTTGGTTTAGTTAAGATATATGGTGTCAATTTGGAATTAACTAAAGAAATAAAATCACATTTGCTTGTTATTCCCACATTGGAAGTGAACATTGGTGGTAAACGTAGTCCATTAATGGTAGCTGTAGGTCAGACAACTGCGTCTCTTTATAAGTGTTTTAGTGGAGAGTTGCGACGTATAACTTATCCTGAACGGTAATGGATCGTTTTAGTGAATATCGGATTATGTGGGTGCTAGTACTGTTTGATTTGCCAACCGAAACAAAGAAAGACAAGAAGTCTTATGCTGATTTTAGAAAGAATCTGCAAAAAGATGGTTTTACGATGTTTCAGTTTTCAATCTATGTTCGTCATTGTGCCAGTAGTGAAAATGCAGCAGTCCATATAAAAAGGGTAAAATCATTCTTGCCTGAATATGGACAAGTAGGAATAATGTGTATTACTGATAAACAATTTGCTGCAATTGAACTTTTTTATGGGAAGAAAATACAAGGAATAACTACTCCAGGACAGCAATTAGAATTATTCTAGAAACAAGAAATCCCGTTTTAAACGGGATTTCTTGTTTGAAAACAACTTTGTTTTTTATTTCTAGATATTCTTCTAAGTTGTTGAATATCAGGTGATAACACGTAATCAGTTGTTTTCAATGGTTCAAAGATACTAATTTGAGAGCAGATCACAACCCGGTCAGGGAAGCTATCTCCCGGCTGGACGTTGTTTTCAATGGTTCAAAGATACTAATTTGAGAGCAGATCACAACGCCCACCCACGTGGAACACCGCCAAGGCTCGTTGTTTTCAATGGTTCAAAGATACTAATTTGAGAGCAGATCACAACATAATCTTCCGGGCATACGCATTTATTCTGTTGTTTTCAATGGTTCAAAGATACTAATTTGAGAGCAGATCACAACCGGCACGCGTACGCTGATTGTAACCGATAGTTGTTTTCAATGGTTCAAAGATACTAATTTGAGAGCAGATCACAACAAAAAAAA
>Ga0192242_10010_pt1 | contig 97243 bp, 108 predicted proteins | sample Koala_Koa27_J3_FD_131235 | JGI IMG/M metagenome (GOLD analysis project Ga0192242, IMG submission 131235) | Enriched cells from koala feces incubated with labeled cellulose particles, San Francisco Zoo, California, United States - Koala_Koa2-7_J3 ...
ATTCGCCTTCTTCGGAACGCTTCGCTGCGTCCGTAAATGATATGCTTGAAAAGAAAAAAGGTTCGGACATATATATCGAAAATGCGTGTGCTGCTATAAGGACTTTTATAAAATGTGACGGGAAGACGATACATGAACTTTCCTACGAGAAAAATATAAGGATAGAGACATTTTCTGTCTTGTGGAAATTCCTTAGAGGGGAATATCTGCCGGATTTTCATCCTGATTTCTTTATCGACGTTTATTTCCTGTTCATGCAGGCTGAAGGGAAATATTTCCCCGTGAAATATATCGGTCTGAGATCACATATGAGACGGTGGAAGAGCGGACTGGATGAAGACATAGTCGATATCAGAGCACAGAATAAAGATAGGATCATTAATCTGCTTGTTCATAAAATCAGCCACCGTTACAGTCCGCAGAACCATTACAAGTTCGAGCCCGAAATGACGCATGAACAAAAAGTCGAAAAGATACACGAGTGGTGGTTCGATTACAGGTTCCATTTGTCAGCGGCAATAAAGAGTCCTACGGAGCTCAATCTTTTTATGGATTACAGCCTTTCGCCGGAAACTATGCTTATACTTATGGAGGGCAGGAAAAAAGGAATGCCGTTTTTTGTTACCCCTTACTATCTTTCGCTTCTCGATGTAACGGGTAAAGAATTCTATGACAGCACCATACGCAGTTACATAATATATTCGGAGAAGCTCGTAAAAACTTACGGCGATATAAGGGCATGGGAGAAAGAAGACACGGTAGTTTCCGGGGAGCCGAATGCCGCAGGATGGCTTCTGCCGAACCATAACAATATTCACAGACGTTACCCGGAAGTAGCGATAATGATTCCCGATTCGATAGGACGTGCCTGCGGAGGGTTGTGTGCATCGTATCAGAGGATGTACGATTTTCAGAGCCAGCGGTTGAATTTCGATTTTCAATCGCTTATGCCCAAAGAGTCGTGGGATAAGAAGTTAGGACGTCTGATGGAGTATTTCGAGAACGATACCCAGCTCCGGGATATACTTATCACAGGAGGCGATGCCCTGATGAGTCAGAATAAGACACTTAGGAAGATATTGGACGCGGTTTACCGTATGTCTAAAAATAAACGCAAGGCGAACATCAATCGTCCCGACGGGGAAAAATACGCTGAGATTAAACGTGTAAGATTGGGCACGCGTCTGCCTGCATACCTGCCTGTGCGTGTAAATGAAGAACTTGTAGCAATACTCAGGGATTTTAAAGAGAAGGCTTTGACCGTAGGTATCGAACAGTTTATTATCCAGACTCACTTTCAATCACCGCTGGAGATGACGGTAGAGGCACGTGAAGCCATAAACAAAATACTCTCGGCAGGGTGGATAATAACGAACCAGCTGGTCTTCACTGTGAATGCATCGCGAAGGGGGCATACCGCCAAGCTCAGAAAAGTTCTGAACGAGGCCGGAGTCGTATGCTATTATACTTTTTCGGTTAAAGGGTTCGAAGAGAACTATGAACTTTTCACGCCTAACAGCAGGTCGATACAGGAGAGTATAGAAGAGAAATCCGCAGGCAGACTGTCTTCCGAAAAAATAGACGATCTTATAAAAGTTCTGAATCACGAGGGATTCAGTGCTAAAAAAATGCAGGAATTCCTGTTCTTTAACAAGGTACCTTTCGTGGCTACGGACAGAAATGTTCTTAATCTTCCCGGAGTCGGTAAAAGCATGTCCTTCGATACGGTCGGAATTTCACGTGACGGTAAAAGAATTCTCCGTTTCCGATACGATCACAGCAGGAAACATAGTCCCATAATAGACAAAATTCCGGAAGTTTATATAATAGAAAATAAATCCGTAGCGGAGTATCTGCGCCAGCTTAAAACAATGGGAGAAGATATAAACGAATATTCTTCTATATGGAGTTACCGCAGCGGCGAGACCGAGCCAAAATTCAGACTTTACGAATATCCGGATTATGATTTCACTATAACGGACGAGATCACGAACCTTAAAATATAACAGGGCGGGAATGGTTTCCGCCCTGTTTAATGTTATCTTATCCTTATTCTGTATCCTGATACGTACGTATCAACTCAGTGAAATAAGCGACCATGTTCGAAAAATTTTCTACGGATATGTATTCGTTCTCATTATGTATCGTCCGCTGTTCGTAGTTGTTGATTTTAACAGGCATGAAGCGGTAGATGTTATCGCTCACCTTCTGGTATTTGTATGCGTCCGTTCCGCCGATGGTCACGTATGTGGTCACTATCGTTCCCGGATATATCTTTTCGACGGTATTTTTTATGGCCCGGAATGATTTTGTGTCAGCAGAAGACAGTCCCGACGCTTCACGGGCGTTGACTATCTCGATCTCGGTGTCGTAGCCTTCGCATATTTTTCGGACATGGTTCAATACGTCCTCGACGGTATCTCCGGGCAGAAGCCTGAAATTAACCGTTATCTCGGAAACAGATGAAAGTACGTTCGCCGCGTCGCTTCCTTTAGCGCGGGTTACTGCGGTAGTCGTTCTTACGAGCGCGTTGGAAGCCGGTGTCTTTTCGAGGTTCTTAATGAGCAGTGGATTGAACAGCCATTTGTTGGCTATCGCCATACGCGTAGCAAAGCCCTGTTCGCCGCCTATGTTGTCGAGGAAATCGGAGATGGGCGGTATGATGCGCGCCTTCATCTGGTTGTTGTTGAGTTTTTCCATGATCTCCGCAGCCATTACCAGCGAACCTTTTTTCGGAGGCATCGAAGAGTGTCCGCCAATTCCCGCCACTTTTATTTGTAGTGTAAGGAATCCTTTTTCACCGATCCCGACCAGTGCGATAGGACTGCTTACCTTGTTCAGGCCGTCGGCATCGATAATGCCGCCCTCGTCATATACCGCATCAAATGTGATTCCCTGCTGAAGGAACCATTCCGCGATATAGGTAGCTCCATGGAGTCCGCCTACTTCTTCGTCATGACCGAATGAGAACCATATATCCTGTTGAGGTGTGAATCCTTCTTCTATTAAAGCGTCCGCTGCTTCCAGTAATCCGAAAAGCATACCTTTCATATCGAGCGTTCCGCGTCCGTATATCCTGCCGTTTACGACTGCTCCGGAGAAGGGAGGCTGTTCCCATTCTTCGATGTAATTGTCGATAGGTGCCATCGCCGTATCCGCAGGACGAAAATCGACTTTAACTACGCTGTCCTCTGTCTGGTCGAAGCCCATCACAGGTACCACATCGTAATGTGACAGCAGGAGTATCGGTTTGAGGTTCGGATTCTGCCCGTTCCAGCGGAAGACCAGGCCGTAACCGTTGATGGTCATCGTGTCCATCACTTCGTAAATATTAGGATATGATTCCATCAGATATTCATTGAACCTGTCGAATGGAGGGAAGTACGTGTCTTCATAATTTCCGGTGCTCACGGTGGGAATACTTATTCCGCCTGCAAAACGCTCCAGACTTCTTGCGGAGAGAGTTTTTGCCTGAGATACTGTCTCACCGGCAGTTTCAACCGGACTGTGTTTTACGAACGAATATGTCGATGTTTTTATAATCACGATAACAGCTAAAACGGCGATGATTATCAGAAGCGTCGCCAGTATTTTTAAAAAAGTTTTCATACTCAGATTTTTTTACCATAACAAATTTACCATAAAATTGTTATAGTCCGTGTGCGGAATCAGTTTTTATATTTTCCTGCCCACTCTTTTATAGTGTCGCTCTCGACGTCGACGCCGAATTTTTCAGCCTTCTGCATTATGCGGTGCGCGAGCTCCGGTTTTTCATCATCCTTTGCGTAACGGAAGTAGGATTCCGCCGCGTGTACGTGCTGTGCGTCGGGCATCGGAAATTCTCTTTTGGCAGGTAAGCCGAAGTCCGAGTCTTTTAGTTCTTTACGTTCCGCCGCATCGAGTTTATCGTTTGCCTTTTTCATGGACTTAATATCTTTTCCTGGTGAATAATGCGACGATAAGCAGCAGTACGATTGCTCCGATTGTTGCGGTGATAAGGCTTCCGAGCATATTAGTGCTGTCGAGGCCCATCAAACCGAACAGCCATCCGCCGAGAACGCTTCCGATTACGCCTATTACGAGATTCAACAACAGACCCGATCCTGTGCCTTTAACTACCAGACTCCCGAGATAGCCGGCAACGATTCCTATAAGTATATACCATAACCAATACATAAACATATTTTTTTAGATTAATAATAATCCCGGATTCAATTCCTGTGCCGATAATTTTTTTAGAGCGATAAAGTAAGGCATGGGCTTTGCAATATTCATTACGTACCATACACAGTATGGTCTATATACTGATTTCATCACGCCGGTGGGCTGAAGCTGCACCGCCGGATGAACGGGCAAGGGACGCGAAGAGCGTCCCTTTGCCGTTTGTATATTTCAGGTAAGGGTTAATCGAATATTTCTTCGCGGTCGATCCCATTGATACACTTCTTTCTGTATTTGAGGTAAAAAGGAATACGCATCGTGCTTATCATTATCCAGATTATTGCCACTACAGCTATGGATAACAAATTATCGTTTTCATAGGAAAGTCCGGAAATATTCCATAATAGCGAGACTCCGATAAAGGAAATAAACGCGGCTATGTTATATTTTAGCCAGATATTCATTTTGTTTGGGCTTTCTTCTTTATATCCGAAATACAATCCGCATAGGTAGAATAGAAGCATAAAGATAAAACCTGTTATCATTAATGGGGTGTAAAGTTCAGCTTCGATCAGAGATGTTCTGAGATAATTGAAGCATATCGATAGAATTACGAAAATTACCGTAAATTTAAAAATGTTTTTTCCTGTTTTCATATCTGTTTAATTAAAAGGTTAATCGAATATTTCGTCGCGGTCGAAGCCTTTGAGTTTTCTACGTTTGGCCACGTATCTTATATAGAACGGAACATGTACCAGGTTCAGCGCGAACCATGTGGAAAATATACGGTATATCATTATTCTTTCCATAATGGGGGGATTGGAATATGCGTACCAGATAACCATTACGGATGAAAATGCGATCATCCCCCAGAAGTTATATGGGAACCATGCTCCGATGGGTTTATCTTTTTTCGATTTATGGCCGAAGTACCAAACGCTGGAGTATGCCAGTATGCTGAATATAATGGATGAAAACATCATTCGGTAGGATTTCGATATTCCCAGTATAATAATTAATCCGAGTGATAATACTACTATCGATAAAATAAATAATATAAAATTTTTTTTGGTGTTCATGGCAATATTTTTAATGATTATTAGTCGAATATTTCATCGGGATCAAAACCTTTGATCTTTTTCTTTCTGGCTTGGGATACAGCTAAAACAACCACAGCAAATCACACTATGACAAAAAATAAGATCGAATTCAGATTTTCACGGTCGGAACTTAAACCCAGTTTATGCCACAGAATCATAATGGCGAGATATACCGTGAGGCCTCCGGCACTCATCATGCTTCTTTTGTATGCAGGCAGGCCACTCATTTTTCTGCGTAAAAATATCTATCGTATAGCACAGCTGCGCACACAATAACGGCGAACAAAATGGCGAACATCCAGGTTTGCCCGTATTCTACGATCCATGTCTTGACGTAGCAGAAAACTATGGATATAAGGGCAATGACGATGAGATACAAGGTCAGGATTTTTTTGTATTTTTTCATATCACTTTTTAATTAATTCGAGGATGTTTTCATTGTAAAAAAGCATAATATTTCTTTTCAGAAATTCTTCGAGAAGTTTTTCCCCGTCCTTTGTGAGGAAGTAGTATTTACGGTCCGGCCCTTTGTTCCCTTTGGCTGTTTCATAATCCACGATTTCGAGTTCACGGTATTTTCTGAGGCTTCTGTAAAGACTTTGGTCCTCACAATGCATAGTTTTGCAGGAGTTTATCTCGACGAATTCCCTTATCTCGTCCACGTATTTTTTCCCGTCCTTTAATGCGAGGAATATCCAAAGGGTTAACTGTCCTTTTTTGTAGGTTTCCTCCCAAACCATTAAAAGTTCGAACAGTAATTTTTGTTTCATAATTATATCTTAAGTATTATACATCTTGTATATTACAAATGTATGTATACTTTTTTAATTTCCAAATTAAGTGGCATTTAAATTGAAGGATTATAGAAAAATTATTATGAAATATACACAAACAATACTGGTAATATTTATTTTGTCGTTTCTGATGATTTCAGGCTGCGTTTCCATGCCGAAAGGAAGCCGTGCGGCAGAACCTTTTTCTCAGGAAAAGTATTTAGGGAGATGGTATGAAATAGCCCGAATGGACTTCACGCAGGAACGTAATCTGGATTCCGTGACCGCAGAATATTCCCTGAGGGAAGACGGAAAAATAAAGGTTGTGAATCAAGGATACAATTATAAAACAGGTGAGTGGAAACGTGCGGAAGGCAAGGCTGCTCCTGTCGGAAACGGGAATGACGGACGTCTGAAGGTATCGTTTTTCGGACCGTTCTATTCCGGATATAATGTAATTGCCATAGATCCGGATTATAAATACGCGCTTGTTTACGGGGATAATACAAAATATATGTGGCTATTGTCCAGGGAGAAAACTATGCCTGAAGAAGTTGTTAATAAATATCTGCAAATGGCACGGGGGTCTGGATACAAAGTCGAGGAACTTGTCTGGCCGAAACAATAAATAAAAAACGGGAACCTTCACAGGGGCCCGTTTTTAACGATTGCTATGTAAAGTAAATTAATAAAGGAAAATATCTTTTAGTTTTTCTATGTCTACACCCAACTCGTTGCGGATGTAGTTCACTGCTCCGCCGTATTCCTTATCCATGATATCGAAGGCGTTCCCCAGATATTCCCTCTGTATAGAGGATGCGTAATAATATGCTCTGCCCACATCTTCGCCGAATGCATGGATAAAGTTGTCAAGGGATATGCCTGTAAAAGTATTGGTCAGCATATAGTCGTTCAAAACGGTCTCTTTATCGAGCCCAGCGCCGATAGAAAAAGGGCCGATGCAAATCCTGCGCGATCCTTGCCTCCTGTGCAATGGAACAAAAGAGGGAGATTGTTTTCGTTTAATATATCGGACAGGTATGCCTTAAATACTTCCTGATGTTCACGTACGAATATCTCGTTGCTCAGGATCATAGTTTCGCGCACATAGTCGTATCTTCCCTGATTCATTGAGTCCATAAAATCATCTACGGAAGTGTCTCCTTCCAGCACGTTGTAGTTTTTGGTATTTACCACTGTCGGTGGCAGTTTGTCCGGTGCGGAAGCTATCTCAGAATGATTTCTGAAGTCTATTACTGTTTTTACAGGTATCGATGCGAGATAGTCCAGATCGGAATCGGTAAGTTCGTCCAGTTTTCCTGAACGAAACAGGAGTCCCCATTTTACATATCTTCCGTCCTTTGTTTTATATCCTCCGAGATCACGCAGATTTTTTTTGACATTCGATAGGCAGCTGACGTGGAGCGACTACCGCTCTCGAATCCTCCCATTCGATGCAGTATTGTGTATACGCATTGTAGGCAAGTGCGTAAGAGCCTGCATAATATCCTTTAAGGACGGGTTTTTCGAAGTCCGGGGATTTTGTATTCAACAGGGAATATGCCGCCCAGTTTCCGTTCTTGTAGATTTCGATGGAAGATACTTTAGTTTCTGCATCACTATAAATTCTTGCCGCGGACGAAATGTCGCTTCCTTTGAACAGACTGGTATCAACAGGTACGGGTCCCGGTTCTTCGTTATGGTCTTTGGAACATGCCGCAAATAAAAGGATTGCCGCAGAGCATAATAATGTGCCTGATAAAATTCGATCGGTTAAAAATTTCATGATTTAAATTGTTATAATTCCGATGGCGAAATTAGCGGACCAAAATTACCGGTACATTAACAAGTGTTTAAATAATTTTTATGACTCTGTAAGGGAATTGTTAATTGGAGACGGAATAAAAAAATGTCCGTAAATATTCCCGGGATTTTCACAAATGCCGAAACTATCTACGGACAAAAGGATTAACTTCTCATTTAAGCAGGAAATGAAAATTATAATAAATTAATCCCCATATCTTTGTAAAAATATTTGTCTGTTTGCCGGGTTCCATCGCCAGTAGGTAAAAAAAAGACATGGAACTCCGAACCCGTGCCAAGGAGGCGTAGACGAAAACCCTCGAATAGACAGGAACGAAGTCCATGCCGTTATATTAAAAATGATATCGACATGAACTCATCCACCTGTCCTTCATCCTATTCAAACCTTAATCTCGTCTACTTCCCTCGGCGAACAGGACAATAGTGGAAAAAATCAAAAAGCTGATTAATTCTACATATTCAGTACGACAAATATATGTTTTCTTTTTGTCTTAAACAAAAGGGCAGGGGATAAATAATTGGCAAAAAGTCTGCCGCAGAGTGCATTTGCGCCAAGTTTGTGATTGATAAAAGTTTTGTGGTATCTGTTTTGCCTTGGGATAATTAAAATTATTTTTAATTATGGACAGGATCGATGAACTCGACATGCAGCTTGACGAGGCTCATGCAAGGCTTGAAACGGCTATTCCGAAGGAAAGGGAGACGATACAGAAAGAAATAGACCGTATCATGTGTGAACTGAATACTTTAGAAGATAATTGGGTGCCGGAAACTAGCGATGTGGATGTCAACGAATTATGACTTAAATGGAAAAGCCGGGATCCCGGCTTTTTTTACTTCGTCTTTTTAGAGCCCTTTGGTTTCTTTGCGTAATCCTCGAGTTGTTTCTCGGTCATTCCGTTGGCAACTTCTTTAATTTTACTGCTTGCGTGACTGTTCTCTCCTCTTTTATAGGAGAGCGCCGCGCCCATGAGTCTTCTTTGCTTCTCACTTTTTGCTGGCATAACAATAATATTTAGTTAGAAATAATATTATGTAACGACGCAAAAATGATACCTGTAAATCGTAAATATAATTTTAAAAGTCTGTCCGCCGGACAGGTTGGAGATCGGGCCTTACTTCAAGAATGGTTTTTAGTAATTCTCTGCGCCGGTCACAGTTAAATACGTAATTTTTATGAATGGTCCTTACCAGCAGGAGATTTTTCTTTCGAGTAGCGAGCGCCGTGAATTCTCCTATGCCTTTGTTGCTGAATCTTCCTATGAATCCGAATAAACCTCCGCTTCCTATTATCTGGGTGGATTTAGTAAAGGTGCTGCCCGGAACTTCGCTTAGCGAAACTATTACTGCCGAAGGAATTATTACCCTGCCGACCACCTTTTTAATAATTATGCTCCCTTCTTCAAAAGTAAGCCTGACAGGCATTTGGGAAAGAGGAAGGATAATGAGGAGAAAAACAAGAGTCGTAAATACCCATTTCAGGAATTCCGGCATTTCATTCCGGAAAAAAAACACGGAAAAATCACTAAAATCGACATTGCAATTATTGTAATGATTTTAACTTCCGTACTCCACCTGAACTTATCATTGAATATATTATTATACATTTTTTTCATAATATTCCGTATTTATACAAATATAATAAAATTGGTTTTCTTCTCCTATATTAAAGAGTTTTAGTAAATTTAGGGATTAAAAAAATATAATCGTAGTATTTAAAGTAATAATTATGGATTTTCTGTATCTGGTTAAAAAAAGACATTCTGTTCGTAATTACCTTACGGACGAGATCGAAAAAGAGAAGCTGGAATATATTTTCGAATGTGCGAGGCATGCGCCGTCGGCTGCTAATTTTCAGCCGTGGCATTTTTATATTGCCAGTAGCGAAGAGGCCAAAAAAGCCGTTTTCGAATCGTATCCGCGCAGGTGGATGGAGAATGCTCCGTTATATATCGTAGCATGCGGTAACATCGATAAATCGTGGAAACGAGGATACGACAGGAAGGATTATGTGGATGTGGATATAGCAATAGCCTTTGAACATATTTGCCTTGCTGCCGAGGAGCAGGGATTGGGTACATGCTGGATCGCGCATTTCGATCCTGCTATCATTATTGAAAATCTCGAACTACCGTCCAATATGGTACCGATAGCGATCACTCCGCTGGGTTATCCCGGAGAAGAAATGGGGGAGAGGACGCAGAGGAAAAATGCGGAGGATATTATAGAGTTTTTATAAAGAAGAGCGGTTAACCGCTCTTCTTTATTCCATATCCATTCTTTTTTTTTAATAGTTTGTCGAATACTTTGTCGGATAGAGTCTCTTTCAGTCCTATTATCAGTTTTGCCGATTGACCTACGGCATAACGTGCTTTGGGAGTCTCATATCTTATGGCTTTTAAAATAGTATTGGCGACTACATCCGGTTTGCTTGCATTTCCCGGGTTTTTAAGATATTTTATTCCGTGCTGGACGAGCTTCCCATAAGCAGTATTTGCCGAGATCTTTTCGAGATTTTTTTCAGTAAGCGGCCACCATGCCGTGTCTATTATCCCCGGCTCGATTATTACCACTTTTATTCCGAATTGCCCGACTTCATTGCGGAGACTGTCGCTTAGTGCTTCCAGCGCATGTTTGCTGGCATGGTACCATGTTCCCAAGGGAATACTCATTCTTCCGGCCACCGACGATATATTTATTATCATACCGCTGTTTTGACGCCTCATGTATGGAAGTACCAGTTGTATAAGGCGTGCAGGTCCATAAAGGTTCACTTCAAGTTGGTGTTTGGCTTCCGACAGAGGAACGTCTTCGACGGTTCCGTATATTCCGAAACCCGCGTTATTTATAAGTACGTCTATCCTGCCTTCGTTGCTTATAACGTAGTTTACGGCTGCGTTCAGTGAATCGTCATCGGTGACATCCATATACATGCACCTGACTCCGAGGTTTTCGAGCCCCAGCATGTTTTCCTGCCTGCGTGCCCCTCCGTAAACGGTGTATCCTGCTCCTGCAAGGATTTTTGCTGTTTCCAGTCCTATTCCCGAAGAGATTCCGGTTATCAATATTACCTTATTCATAGCTTTTACGATTTATCGTAAATATACCAAAAACCGTACTAAAAACTATTGATCCCAGATCGTAAGCTGCCTTCCTTCTTCGGGTTTGGGTGTGTCGCCGTAGACGGTTTTTCCTCCGTATTTATAAGAGTCCGCATTCTCTTTTTTAAGCAGGTCGTCGAAATAGTCGCGGGGAGTATATTTTTTCCCCATCGAAGCCGAGACCTTCGAAAGATTTTTAAGGGCTTCTGATTTATCCTTATAACCCAGTTTGGAGCTGTGGATAGCCTTATCGAAAATATTTATGGTTTCATCGTATACTTTGGTTGGTACGGGGAACGGATGGCCGTCCTTGCCTCCGTGTGCGAAAGAGAATCGTGCCGGATCGGAGAAGCGGGACGGGGTGCCGTGTATAACCTCGCTGACAAGGGTAAGGGACTGAAGCGTACGTGGTCCGACACCCTGTAAAAGCAGGAGCGACTCGAAGTCTTCCACGCCGGTTTCATGAGCAAGAATGAGTGCGGCACCCAGTCTCTTCATATCCACATCGCCCGACTTTACATTGTGTCTGGTCGGCATAACGAGGTTGACCTCTTTCATTATTTTGCCTGGGGCCTCTCCGGTAAGGGTCAATATTCCGCTCTTGGTTGGTGTGGCGTTTTTATCGGTAAGGTTCAGTATGGGGCCTATATTTTTCCCGCATACCGATGTGTGCGGTTCTTCGGTGAAAGACTTCAAACGGGATGACAGCCAATGGTACCGTCTTGCCAGCCGCCCGACTGTGTTCATACCCTGCTGAATTACTGCCCATTCGCCGTCCTTAGAGAGAATGAAGGAATGAAGGTATAGTTGAAAACCGTCCTGTACTGCCGTGTTATCGACTTTCGCCGACAGCTTACTGGTACGGACGAGTTTGTCGCCGTCCAGCCCGGTGCGGTAGGCTATGTCAAGCAGTTCATGCGGGGTCTGGCGCGAAGATTTACCCCGTCCTCCGCAAATGTACAGACCTAAGTCGGCAGAGCGAAGATTGACGGATTTTTTCAGGGCGTTCATTACTGAAGTGGTTATTCCCGACGAGTGCCAGTCCATCCCGAGAACGCATCCTAAGGACTGGAACCAGAACGGATCGCTCATGCGTTGGAGGAAGGCATGAATCCCGTATTCCATAACTATGGCTTCTACAATGGCTCCTCCCAGAAGGCTCATACGTTGGGCGAGCCATGGGGGAACGGTTCCGTAGTGCAGGGGAAGGTCAGCGTGTCCTCTTTTCATATTCAGCGAAGGTAATATAACTGTAAGGTAAAACGAAATAAACGGGTCTATATTTTATTTTCTACGTTGCTAAAAGTTGTATTTCTTAACCGAAAGTACTCATTCAGGAGCATTGTTTTACTAACATCGTCAATGGAAGGGACAGTGTATTATATCTTCTATTTAAATAGTGTAATACAGGTAAATGGATTGTTTTTTTATATTTATACATAACAAGTGCCGGTCAGGTAATAATCGCTTCTCAGATTGTCGAAGAGTTCAAGAAAAGTAGTTAAAATACGTAGGATTATAAACGGCGGATGATTTAATATCTGTCGTTTTTTCTTTTTATATTAATAAAAGTATATGATGTAGTCGTTTTGGTATTCGTGGAGATGCGCTTTGTCTCAAATTCATTTTCCGTAAATGTCTGGATGTTAGATTTGCCACTGAAAAATAAATCTAACACAAAATTTAAGAAAATGAAAAAGATCGTATCAGTATGTATTGCTGTTTTGTTGTTTGCAGTTACCTCGTTAAATGCCCGGGTTAATACTTCCGTAGGATTAAAAATCCAGGCGAATTATTCCAAATACAGGATATCCGGAATGGGGGATGCCGATTCCAAATATGGAGCAGGTGCAGGAATAGGCGGTTTTGCCAAAATAGAATTCGGGGAGCATTTCGCCCTTCAGCCGGAACTGCTTCTTAATTTTACCGACAGTAAAATAAAAAACAACGGTTCAACCAAATATTGCTACGTAGGTTTGGAGATTCCTCTTTATGCGGTAGGACAGATCAATGCCGGAAACGGTAAACTTTTTTTAGGTGCGGGTCCTTATGCTGCCTACGGAATTACTAACAAAGCGAAAAACGGATCATCCGTAAATCTTTACAAGAAACAGAACGGACAGAATAAAGCCATGATGGATCGTTTCGACTTCGGTGTGGGAGGCATACTCGGATATGAGTTCGAAGGCGGATTTATAGTAAATGCCGGATACCGGATGGGACTGAAAGATAATCTTAAATCTGGTTGGGCCGGTTCCATGAAAACATCAGCGTTCAGCCTCGGAGTGGGATATAAATTCTAAATATTATGAGCCGGGTCGAAAGATCCGGTTTTAATTTTCCTATACGGGAGTGGCGGTTTCGTCGCACAACCGTCGCTTTTTGTATACGAACGAAGATATGAAAACGATTCTTATATATTTTTATCACAAAACTTTAAACCCGATGCGTCATATATTTTTAGCTTTTTTATTTTTATCGTGCGGATTTTTTCAGCTGTCCGCCCAATTGAATTTTTCTACCGAACACATCGGAAGGTCGAAGCACAGGGATGTGAATAATAAAGAAACGGGTGGAAGCGGAGATGCAGTTATATTTTCCGGAAATGCCCAGCTGCCGTTCGCTGTTAAAATCCAAGAGGATAATCGTATTAAAGCTTGGATGATTTCATTGGGAAGTTCGTATACGAAATTCAATAACAATGAACTTATGGCCGGCAGAAGTCCCGAAGAGATATTTAACAATCGTGTGGGGGTAATGTACCTTCGGCCGGTAAAAGAAAAGTGGTCGATGCTTCTCAGTGTAGGTGCGGGAATTTATTCAGCCCATACGAATATCGGGTCTACGCGCTTCGACGAGGTTCTGTTCGACGGAGCAGTTTTATTTTTATGGCACCTCAGGCATAATCTCGATGTGGGATTCGGGGTCGCCATAAACAGTTCTTTCGGATACCCAATGGGGTTCCCGGCGCTGTATCTGAAATGGACCACTTCGGGAAGGTATTTTGTAAATATTCAAATGGTCGACGGCATGAATGTTTCCACTGGAGTGCATTTAAATGATAATATCGATCTGGGAGTTTGTGTAGATATGAACGGCTCACTGGCTCTACAGAAGATCAACGGTAAGAAAATGATGTTCAGCCATACTTATATGACAGTTGCCTTCCAGCCTGAATTCCGTATAGGTAAACATGTAACCATACCTGTAAGTGCAGGGTTAAGTGTAATGCGCAATGCTTATTACGAAGAACGTACATTAAAGGCATTCTTTAGCGGCTACGGGAGGGATTACGATCCCCATTTTAATACGGCTCCTTATTTTGCTGCGAGTGTCAGGATATCTTTTTAGCTATATTTGTGGTTTATTATATATTACCAATGCAGATGACCTTTCCGTCGCCGGACAATAAATTGATACAGATAATAACCGAACCTCGCTACCGCTGGCTGAGGCATATGTTGTTTTTTATGCTGCTGCTAGTTACCTATAACAGTACGATGATAACTTACATGGGGAATTTGGGCATAATAGGGAGGAGCGTAGTTTATCTCACCGTAATACAGTTTGTAATTTATCTTATTATCGTGTATGTAAATATTTATTTGCTGGTTCCGCGTCTTTTTTTGAAAAATAGATATATAGCGTACTGCATAACGTTGCTCCTGATTTTAACCGTCTCATTTTTCAGCGGATATTTTCTTGAATATTTTATACACTCTAAATATTCGATAGAACCCGGAAGGCTCTCGTATATGCACGGAACGCATATTGTTTTCGTCGATTTTATTTCGGATATTCTGGTTACGGGTATGTGCTGTATAGGAACGACCATAACCATACTTTTTCGAAACTGGCTGGTCGACGGACGGCGAAGGGAAGAGTTGGGAATCGGGAAGTACCGGGCGAAACTTCTGAAGTATAAAAATTCCGTGAGTCCGGGATTTTTGTCGGATACTCTCGAGAAGGCTGCCGCAGAGGCCGGTAAAGATTCTGCACGGTCCGTAGACCTGCTCAGCAGATTAAGCCGGTTCCTTAGATACAGATTGTACGATTCCAAGCGTGATTCCGTGATGCTTAAATCGGAGTTTTCTTTTCTTGATAATTATCTTTCGATGATGCGGTCCATACGGTCGGGATTCGATTATAAAATAATTCTTTCAGAGGAATCTCTTAATATTGCGGTAGCTCCTTCGGTATTGATAAATATTACGGATAGTATTATGAATGCGTTCAATGGCGATGTTCCCGTAGAGCTTATAGTGGAGTTCGGGAGGAATTCAAAAGATACTTCGGAGGTTTGTTTTCGAGTCGAGTCGGAAGAAATGAGTAGTCTTGCGGAGAGTATTGCACGCGACTGTGAAAATATATTGAAATTTACCTATTCCCCTGAGTATATCCTGAATTATGGGACCGGATACGGGTCTTTGGAGATGAGGGTTCTGTTAATGCGTCAATATCCGGTAAAATGAAAGGTTTGTTTAAAATAAATCCTGACGAATTGTTTATCGAAGTGCTGATCTCCGATAAGTTCCGATTCTTACGGCATTTTTTCCTACTGCTCTCGGTCCTGATGCTCGGTTTAATGAATATGTATATAGAATTCTCCGGCAATAATAGATGGGCAAGATACCTGTTACTGTATTTAATGATATTCGTGCCTATTTTTTTAAATGTTTATATTTTCGTTCCCAGACTGTTATTCAGAGGCAGGCCGTATGTTTACGTTGCATCGGTTGCGGTGTCGATAGTTGCTGTACTGCTGCTTAACATAAGTATTCAATATCTGAATCTGGATGCTTTTACCACGATTTACAGTGCGGATTATGGGAATGTTGTAAAATATATTCTTATTAACGGACTCTCTGTCGGAGTCTCGTTTTCTCTTATATTGGCGGCAACGACTTCGATAATGATACTACAGTCGTGGCTGAAGGACCGTAAAAGGATAACGGAGCTTGAAACCGCCTCTGTGATCGCCGAACTGGATATGCTTAAAAACCAGATTAATTCTCATTTTCTTTTCAATATGCTGAATAATGCCATAGTTCTCGCCAAAGAGAATCCGCCGGAGGCGAGGGAGGTAATATTGAAGTTAAGGGAGATGCTTAATTATCAACTTAAAAAAAATCATGCGGATAAAGTGTTGTTAAAAGAAGATATTGATTTTTTGAACGATCTCCTGCGTCTTGAAAAGCTGCGCAGGGATCGGTTCGAATATTATATAATTGCTGACGAATATTCGGACGAGTTGATAGTCCCACCGCTGTTGTTTATACCTTTTGTCGAGAATGCGCTTAAACACGGCAACGACAATACGGCCGATTCCTATATTCTTATTATATTTAAAATCAGGTGTGGTAAACTGCACTTCTTCTGCACCAATTCATGTCCGTTAAATGAAGCGGAACATAAAGAGGGGGGAATAGGCCTTAATAATATAAGACGCCGTCTGGAACTTATATATGGGAAAAATTATTCACTGGATATAAACCGTACAACGAAAACTTATAGTGTAAATCTGACTGTCGGAATATGAAATGTATAATAGTAGACGATGAACCTTTGGCCCGCAGGGCTATGGAATTTCTTATAGACGAGTCCTCAGGGCTGGAGCTTGCAGGGCAGTTTCCGGATGCCGTTTCTGCGGGAAATTTTATGAAGAATACGGATGTCGACCTGGTATTTTTAGATATAAAAATGCCGGGAATAAACGGACTGGAATTCGCAAAGACGATCCCGGAGAAGACTCTTGTTGTTTTTACTACCGCGTTTGCGGAGTATGCGCTGGACAGTTATGAAGTCGATGCCATAGATTATCTGGTTAAGCCCGTTGAAAAAGAGAAATTCGACAGGGCCGTAACCAAGGCGCTCTCTTACAGGAAACTTTTCGATTCGATGGATGCTTCGGACGGAATAGAAACATTGTCTAAAGAATATATGTATGTGAAATCCGAGAGAAGATATTATAAAATTATGTTCTCGGAACTGCTTTACATAGAAGGTTTGAAGGATTACGTTATCCTGCATCTTCCGGATAAAAAGATAATCACCAGAAAAAACCTGAAGACCATTTACGATATTCTGCCCGGAGAACTGTTCCTGAGGGTGAATAAATCTTATATTGTCAATACTGAGAAAATCGATTCGTTCTATAACAACGATATTTTTATAGGCAGGGCGGAGATACCTATAGGCCACAGTTACAGGGATAATGTTTTTTCGCGTCTGTTAAGCGGAGTGGAATAAAAACAGCCCGGAACCAGGCTGGGCTATTTTTACAAATATTGAGGGATAACTAAAGTTCCATAGATGACAGTTCGGCAAATGACAGATGAAAATCCCGTTCCGCTTCCCCTGTTTTGTTTACTGTTTCATAATACAAACTTACTTCCATAATGTATTCCAACAGGGAGATTTGTCCTGCATCGAGTGCTTTTTTCAATAAATCAGTATTATTGAATGCGGACAGGGAGTTTTTATATTCCAGAGCGATGTGCATTAAGCGCGATGTGCGGTAATACAGTTTTTGGAGTTCCGAATAAAACTGTATCCTCGTATCTGTCTGTTTCGCTTCGGAAGCAATGACCGCAGCCTTTGCCTGTTTTACTTTATTCTTATTATCCCATAGCGGTACTGAAATGCCGACCGTTATTCCCTGATAGTTTTGTCCGAGGGTCTTTTCTCGCATATATCCAGCTGTCAGGGATGGGAGTCCCATTGCCTTATTGAGCGAGACCTGTTTTTGGCTGAGTTCCACCTCTTTTTTAACGTATTTAAGGACAGGACTCTTTTCTTCTGCATAGGCGAACCATTCCTCGAAATCCGAAGGCAGCACCACTGCCGGATAATCCGTCTCTTCGAAAATTATTTTCTGATCTCCGTTCAGCCGTCTGAGTCCCATTAGTACCGCGGTTCTTTCCATCTCGATTCTCGACATTTCCCCTTCGGCGGCAGAGAGATTCAGCATGGCTTTGTTATAGTCCAGAATGTTGGCATCCCCGTTCTCGAGTGCAGATTTGAAACTGTTCGCTATAATACGTGAATGTTCGATACGTGTTCCGAGCTCCTGCCTCAGGCGGTTGTAATATATCAGTTCCATACAGTACTTTCTTGCTTCGCGGAGAATATCGATGCGGTCCGCCTTATACCGGAGTTCCACGAGATGGTTCTGTTTGTCAGCCTGCCTGTTTTTCATCCCGGTTATAGTCGGAATGTCGAAGTTCTGTTTTACGCTTATATCCTTTCTGTTGCCGATCATTCCCGGATTTCCCCACAGGTAATTGAATTCCACTTCCGGATCGGACAGGAATATATCAGTTCTGTTGCCGAGCTTTTCCGTGTCCGTCTGAATTCTTAAGGCTTTGAGTGTAGTATTGTTTTTTTCTACGGATTCCAGAATTTCCGGAATATTATTTTGGGCTGCGGACGACAGAACGGTCATCAGAACTGCCGTAAGTATCGTTATTTTTTTCATTGTTCCGTAATTTTTTCCGTGATGAGTTTGTTTTCAGTTTTACGGTTCGTAAGGATATACATTATAGGAACTATAAATCCATTCAGAAGAGTAGAGGTAAGGAGTCCTCCGAGGATCACTTTAGCCATCGGGCTCTGGATTTCGTTTCCAGGTAAGTCTCCACCCAATGCAAGCGGAGTGAGTGCAAGTGCAGAGGTCAGGGCTGTCATGAGTATCGGGTTAAGACGGTCCAGCGATCCGGCGACCACGCTGTCTTTTACCGATAAACCTTCCTGCCGCAGATCGTCGAATCTGGAAACGAGAAGCATTCCGTTGCGCGTGGCGATTCCGAAGAGCGATATGAAACCTATTATTGCAGGAATACTTATTACTCCGCTGGTGAAGTAAATTATGAAAATGCCACCCGTAAGTGCTAAAGGCAGATTCAGCAAAATTACGGCGGACTGCGTAGTACTTTTGAATTCATTATACAATAATAGGAATATTACCAATATCGAAAATATCGACGCGATCAGCAGGATCCGCGATGCGGCCTGTTCACTCTCGAATTGTCCGCCGTATTCTATATGGTACCCTTCGGGAAGTTTTACGCCCGATTCTATTCTCCCCTGAATATCTTTAACGAGCCCGCTGAGGTCGCGGCCTGCGGCATTTGCCGAGATTACTATTTTTCTTGCTGCATTCTCTCTGCTGATAGTATTCGGACCGACTGTAGAGGTAATCTCGGCTATATTCTCCAATGGTATCTTGAGGCTTCCTGCATCCACTATGAGATTTTTAATGCCGTCGATCGTTTCCCTGTGTGCGTCGTCCGCCTTAAGGGTTAGATCGAAAACCATGTTGCCTTCGTAAACCTGCGATACTTCTTCGCCTGCAAGCATTACGTTGATTATGCGGGCAAATTCCGGAAGTGTTATCCCGTATTTGGCAAGCAGTTCCCTTTTAGGCTCGATCTTTAGCTGGGGACGCTCTATCTGTTGTTCTACGTTTAGGTCCGCAATGCCGTTTACATCCTCGATGGCTTCCCGGATCTCATTACCCAAAGAAAACAATTTGTTCAGATTGGGTCCGAATAGTTTGATGGCGATATTGGCTTTGGTTCCGGAGAGCATGGCGTCGATACGGTGGGAGATAGGCTGTCCTATTTCGATGCTGGCCCCTGGCAGTGATCTCAATTTTTCCCTCATTTCTTCCATCACCATCTCCTTACTGCGCATGTCGAGGGTGAAAGGAGCTTCGATTTCCGATACATTTACACCTAACGCATGTTCATCCAGTTCCGCCCGTCCGGTTTTACGGCCTGTCGTACTTATTTCCGGAATTGAAAGAAGATTCTCTTCCGCCATTAATCCGATCCTGTCGGATTCTTCCAGCGAAACACCCGGAAGGGTGCTGACGTTTACGGTAAACGATCCTTCGTTAAACGGCGGCAGGAAGCTGCGCCCGAGCGTTAACAGCATTATAATGGATATTACCACCAATGCGGCTGTTCCGCCCAGAACCGTTTTTTTGTGGGATAAGGCCCAAATGAGGGAAGTATGATAGTGTTTTTTGAGTTTGCGGGCAGCGGCGGAATATTTTTCTACCTTATTCTTGCGTTCCTTAGTCAATAGGTAGCTGCACATTACCGGAGTCAATGTCAACGCTACTATCGTCGATGCGCAGAGGGCTATTATGAACGATATCCCGAGAGGTGCGAGCATCCGCCCTTCCATGCCAGAAAGGAAAAATAACGGAACGAAGCTGGCTACGATAATAAGCGTCGAATTCAGGATAGGCATACGGACTTCCCGTGAGGCTTCGTAAATTACGGTAAGATTCGATTTACGGATCGTTTCGGGAATTTGCCGATTCTCCCGCAGTCGTTTGAATACGTTTTCCACATCTACTATAGCGTCGTCCACAAGAGAACATATTGCTATGGGCATACCGCCCAGACTCATTGTATTTATGGTTAATCCCATTACTCTCAATGCGAGTATGGCAGTGAGAAGGGCGAGTGGAATAGTTACCAGTGAAATGATAGTCGTCCGGAAGTTCATCAGGAACACGAAAAGAATTATTACGACGAAAATTCCCCCTTCGTAAAGTGATTTTTTGACGTTGCTTATAGAGTTGTTGATAAATTTTTCCTGACGGAAGATTTCCGTATTTATTGTCAGATCTTCAGGCAGGGTATTTTTCAATTCGTTTATCGCCCTGTCAATTTTTTCGGTGAGCTCGATAGTGCTCGTATTGGGCTGCTTGGTCACGGTCAGCAGCACGGCGGGTTGTCCTTCTACAGATGCGGTCCCGATCTTCGGTGTTTTGCTGCCGGTTTTTATTTCCGCTATATTTTCCAGAAACACCGTAGCATCGTCTGCCGTTCTGACAACCGAGCGTCCGAGGGCATCCGTGTCGTTTGCAGAGATTATTCCGCGGATAATATATTCGTTGCCGTACTCATACAATACTCCGCCGGAAATATTCCGGTTCATATCTTGTACAGCATCCAGTACCGCATTCATTCCGACGCTGTAATGCTTCATTTTTTCAGGATTAAGCAGGATCTGGTATTCCTTGATGTCTCCTCCGATTACCGTTACCTGTGCGACTCCTCCTGTAGAGAGAAGGCGCGGACGAATGGACCAATCGGCCAGCGTGCGAAGTTCCTGAAGCGAGGTCGTCCCGGATGTCAGTCCGATTATCATCAGCTCCCCGAGTATGGATGACTGCGGACCGAGCGTAGGTCTGCCTACATTTGACGGAAGCTGGTCGCCGACCACCGCCAGTTTTTCGGAAACTATCTGGCGTGCAAGGTATATGTCGGTGCCCCAGTCGAATTCGACCACACTATGGAGAATCCTGTCGTAGATGAAGAACGTACGCGCCGCACGTCTGTCGCACCGTTAACTGCTGTTTCTATGGGAAACGTTACAATTCTTTCCACTTCTTCCGGAGCCATTCCTTTGGCTTCGGTCATTATCACCACTGTCGGAGCGTTCAGGTCGGGAAAAACGTCCACTTCCATATTCATGGCGGTGTAAATGCCTGCCAGAGTAAGAAGCACCGCCCCGATCAGAACCGCAAGACGGTTGTTAAGCGAGAATTTTATTATTTTATTAAGCATCGGTTTTCAGTTTAAGTGTGTGTGTCCTTCGGGAATTAACGATGAAACCGATGCAAGTTTGATTTGATAAGCACCCCGCGTTACGACTTCGTCCCCGGGATGTAATCCGGCAAGGATCTGAACCCTATCGCCGTTGTCCTGACCGGGTGTTATTTCCTGCTTCCTGTATTCATCATCGGCTATTTTCAGGTAAACGAAATAAATTCCCTGTTCTTCGGTGAGAGAGGATTTAGGTATGGATATCGTGTTTTCTGTCTGGTGTCCTAAAAGATAGACCTCCGCGAATGAACCAGGAATAATATCTCCGTCATTGTCGAATTCAAAAATCACCGGAATATAAAAAGAATCCTGATCGGTAGTTTTTCCGTATGACATAAGACGTCCGTTGAGGTCGGATAATCTGTAAACCTTATCGTCGTATGCCATTTTAAAATTAGCTCCGCTCACTGTCTTTAATAAATTGAAGTATTTCTCGGACACTTCGGCCTTTAATTGAAGTTTATTGTTTTTGGTGATGGTTGCGATAGGTTGACCCACAGATACGTATTCACCCTGGCTGACAAGAATATTTTTAATGTATCCGGTTATGGGAGACGTTATTTTTACTCCGTTTGCCGTGATATTTTCTGCCTGCGCATCGTAGGCATTTTTGGCTGTTTCGTAGCGTAGTTTTATCTGCTCGAATTCTTTTGCGGATATTATCTGATCGGATACGAGGCTCCGTGCTCTTTCGTATTCCGCCACGGCATTACGGTAATCTATTACTGCCTTGTCTGCCGGATCGCCGTCCAGTATTTTACGTGCGGATACAGTAACTACGGTTTCACCTGCACGGACGGAGATTCCGTTAATCAGAGACGGATTCGCAAAGGAGACCAGTCCACTGGTGGTTGCTGTAATTATACTTTCGCCTCCCTGCGTGGTCGATATCTGCCCTCCGGTTTTTATTATCCGGTTAAAGGCAGCCGGTTTTACTGTTTCCGTTTCGAGGCCTGCCGATTCCGCCTGTTGTTCGGTGAAGACTATATGATCGCTGCTGTGAGATGTTTTTTCCTTTTTGTCTTCGGAATGGTCATGCCCGTCATGGTCCGAATGGGAATGATTGTGGCTAGTGCATCCTGCTGTAAGCATTATCATAAGCAGAATCCCTGTTTTTATGATTTTCATGTTTGAAATATAAGAACCCCGTTTGGACGGGAATTAAACATATATTGGATTCAATGCCTGAATAAGTTTTAGGCATAGCAACGGTTAGTTTAATAGCATATATACGGAAAAAATTATTCCGTAAATATCAAATATGTGTACCGTTAATCTTTAAGTAAAACAGGGAGGTGCGCGCAGGCCGTAGATGTGGCACGCGTCGATAGAATTATAGGTGGTTATAAATTCTCCGAATCCGGAGTCTAAGCCCAGAGGATCGACCTCGATGTTTGAGTAAATAATGTATAGTAATGGAAACGGATGTAAATGCCCGGCATTATCGCAGTGGGAAATACAGTCGTGTTTTTCGTTGTCTCCTCTGGCTAAAATATATCCGACGCCGATGTAACAGTTGCATGAATGTTCAGCGTTGTCTGTATCGTGATGGTCGGAATGTTCCATATCCGATGGTTCACATTCACCGCATACATCCGTAACTACACAAGCGAACTGTCCGTGATGGTGATGGGGAACAGCTGCGAGCGATACGGTAAAAATAATCGCCAAAGAAAATAATAATGTTGTTATTAAATGTTTCAATTTTAATGAACAATTATTTTATAAAATTAAAACAAATTTAGCGAAGTGCAAAATATGGTCCTTTAGCTGTTGCCGATGCATTTCTTTATCGCGGTGCGCACGATGCTTCTGACTACGATCTCATGGAATGGTCTTATGGAATAAAAATATATTTTCCGAGCCAGTATTTAAATTGAACTACCGTGATTATCCGTACATTGAAATTATTGTCAATATTTCCATATAGACTGAAATAAATGCAGTCAGGTGTTTGTCGTCAAGACACAGTACGGTCTCGCACGGCGATTTGCCGGTTACCGAGAAAAGACCGCAGGCTTCACCATGTCTTATACAATTTTCGACTGCTTTAGGATCGAAATTGTTTTCAGTCCTGATACCGAACGGTTTTACAAGCGTGTTACGTATATTGAATAGTGTCTTTATGCACGCCTCTATCCTGACGAAGAGATAAATATAATCTGGATAAGGTTGTGGATAAAGGTGCTGGCCGAACCTGTTCACAAATCATCCGCCATTCCAGATGGATGCAAATTTCGGGACTACCGCCGGAATATCGGAAATGCTGTTGCAGAGCCATGTTCAAGATACTGACGGAGGTTACATTATACACTTGCTTCCTGCCCTTCTAAGAATTTGAAAGCAGGGGAAGTATTTGGAGAGGTTTAGTTTTATGAGTATTAATTAAGTAGTTATTAATAGTTATGGTGGTCATAAGACGCAATTTGTATCTATAAATTTAAAATTAAACTTTTAATACCTAGATTAACAATTTAATTAGAAAACATTTTCGGTTTCATGGTTTATTTTTCAATCCGGGAAGTGTCAATGCATATAAACTAAAGTGATATAAAAAATTGAGACGCTAAATGAGTCTCAATTTTTTTTGGGGGATTATTCATTATGAGGTTGAATAAATTTTGATTTCCGGAGCTTTGTATAACTAATGACGTCCTTTTTGAACATCTCGGTTCTCAATATGTGTTTGCGTCGTTCCCTGCTGAAACCGTGAATAATGAACATCTTAATTTCGTATTAATAGTTGGAATCATCAATAATTATACATATAGGTTTTTGGATTGAATTTCTTATCTTTGTTACTATGAAGACAGAACGTACTATCTCGAAGTTCAACAGCGAACTTAAACTAAAAGGCTTCAAAGCATTCCAGATAGATGACGACAGCAGCGATACCCGCACTTACAGCCGTAAGGATTTTTATAAAATTTGCATTACTACCGGAAAGAGCATCATCAATTATGCCGACCGGAGTTTTGAGCAGGAAGGCACGATCCTGTTTTTCGGCAATCCGCATATCCCTTACTTATGGGAAACAATATCAACCACATACGTAGGTTATACATGCTTGTTTTCGGCGGATTTCCTCAAGCAGTACGAACGCTCGGAGAGCCTGCTTCAATCGCCGTTCTTCAAAATCGACGGGACTCCTATTCTGAAGATATCGGAACAACAAAGGTTGTTTCTTAACACGCTGTTCCAGAAAATGATCGAGGAGCAGGAGAGCGACTATATTTTCAAGGGCGAACTTATCCGCGACTACATCAACCTGATAATACATGAAGCGTTGAAGATGGAGGCATCAGAACATTACCATTATACGAAGAAGGCAACAGCGCGTATAACATCTGTATTTCTTGAGTTGCTGGAGCGGCAATTCCCGATCGAAACCTATGATATGCCGCTGCAACTGCGGACGGCGCAGGATTACGCCAGCTGCTTAAACATACATACCAATTATCTGAATCGTGCGGTAAAAGAGATCACGGGCAAATCAACCACTTCTCATATTACGGAGCGGATTATTGCTGAGGCGAAGGCACTGCTGCAACATACGGACTGGAATATTTCGGAAGTTGCCTATGCACTCGGGTTTGAATATCCGACCTACTTCAATAATTTTTTCAAAAAACATACGGGGACCACCCCAAAATCCCTGCGGTAAGCAGTGGTTTGAATTTCTTAATTATAGGTTTGAAAATCGTTAACCGGCGCAGCTGACAACTCCGATCTTTGTATTAAAAAGTACAAAGATGGATAAAACGGATATTTTCGAGCGGTTAAGAAACGGGGAAACGATTCTTCCCAATGATCCCAAAGCCTGTAAAATGCGAGAGGCGGCATACGCTACAAAGAAACTTCTCGTACAAATGAATACTTCTTCCGATCCGGCAGAAATCAGAGATTTGTTGAGACGGATTACTGACAGCACAATCGACGAAAGTGTGGACGTATTTACTCCTTTATATATTAATTACGGAAAGCACACTAAAATAGGTAAAAACGTATTCATTAATTTCAACTGCACATTTCTGGATATGGGAGGTATTACCATTGAGGATGGTGTGCTTATAGCACCCAACGTCAGTATATTATCCGAGGGCCATCCTGTTTCGTCCGGTATGAGAAGTTCGCTCGTTCCCAAACCAATTCACATTAAACGAAACGTTTGGATCGGTGCTGGTGCAACCATCCTGCAAGGCGTGACCATTGGTGAGAACGCCATCGTAGCTGCAGGTGCTGTCGTATCTGAAGATGTCCCCGATAGTGTGGTCGTTGGCGGTATCCCTGCGAAAATCATCAAAGATATAGAAAGATGAAAATAAAGAGCACAACGCCTAATGGCTGAAATTACAGATGATGAATGTGACCGCGCTGTTGTAGTAAACCTCAAAGGGGTGTGGAATTGCATGAAATTCGAGATCAAGCAGATGTTAAAACAACGTGGAGGAGCTGTTGTTAACACATCTTCACAAGGAGGAGAGTATTTTGCCGGACAGGCTTACTATATTTCCTGTAAACACGGAGTGATAACACGGATGGCGGCTGTGGATTTTGCCTCAAAAGGAATCCGTATAAATGCCGTTTGTCTTACTCCAATGGCGAACGAATCGATGCGCAGGAATCCCGATTTAGAAAAGGAACTTGTGAGTGAAATTACCGGCCGGACGTTTAGGCAAACCAGAAGAATTACGGATGCCGTATTTGTGACTTTGCAGCCACGCTGCAAATTTTGTGCACGGCCATGCTTTAATGGTAGACGGAGACTATACCATCCATTAATCAATTACTAACCCGGTCGGCAGCAAAAGAAATACGAACCGCATAAATTATTTAATTCATATGAAAACCTTCCAATTATTAATAATGCTATTGCTGGGATCTCATATGACAATGCACGCTTGCAGTACGGATGGTGCCGGCACCAATGCCGAAACCTCGGACCAACCTGTCGGCATTGAAGATCCGAGTGAGAACGGTAATGGTATAAAATTGGTTATAAAAATCAATTCAGCAGAGTTCGTGGCCACGCTCGAAGACAATGCGGCGGCGAAGGCCTTCAAAGAAATGCTGCCGATGTCTATCGGTATGAGCGAACTGAACGGCAATGAGAAATATTATACCATGCAGCAAAGCCTGCCGACCGCCGCCGCAAGTCCGGGCACGATCCATAGCGGCGATATTATGCTCTACGGCTCGGCAATGCTCGTACTCTTCTATAAAACTTTCGCGACTTCTTACAGCTATACTCGGATAGGCCGCGTGGACGATCCGTCAGGATTGGAAAGGGCGTTGGGGAACGGGATTGTTACCATCACTTTTGTAACAAATGATAATTGAATAAAATGAAAAGAATAATATTAATAGCTATGCTCGTGGCCGTAATAACCACACAGAGTGCGGCAACCGTAAATAATCAGACAAATGATAACAATATGGAACAGCTGGAATTAACAAATCAGTGGGATAAGGTATTCCCCCAGAGCGATAGGGTATACCACACAAAAGTGACCTTCATAAATCGCTATGGCATCACGCTCGCCGCCGATATGTATATACCGAAAAACGCGGAAGGAAAGTTGGCGGCAATCGCTGTCAGCGGCCCGTTTGGTGCGGTAAAAGAACAGGTTTCGGGCCTATATGCCCAGACTATGGCAGAGCGAGGGTTCATCACACTAGCTTTCGACCCGTCATACACTGGCGAGAGCGGTGGTAAACCGCGTTATGTGGCTTCGCCAGACATCAATACCGAAGATTTCAGTGCAGCGGTGGATTTTCTTACCACCCTCCATAACGTAGATATAGAGCGGATTGGGATTATAGGTATATGCGGTTGGGGTGGACTCGCGATTAATGCTGCGGCGATGGACACTCGCATCAAAGCTTCTGTCGCATCGACGCTGTATGATATGAGCCGTGTGATCGCCAATGGCTATTCTGACTCGATGGATGCCGACGCGCGCTACGAACTGCGCGTACAACTCAATACTCAACGTACGATCGACGCCCGAAGCGGTACTTATGCACTTGCCGGTGGTGTAGTGAACCCGATGCCGGACGATGCGCCATGGTTCATGAAAGAATACCACAACTACTATAAGACCATGCGCGGTTATCACGAACGATCGCTCAACTCGAACAACGGCTGGCACCTAACATCGTCTCTTTTTTTCATCAATATGCCACAGCTTTCATACGCCGGAGAGATTCGCAATGCGGTGCTTGTTGTCCACGGAGAGAAAGCACATTCGCGCTACTTAGGCGAAGATGCGTTCAAAATGCTTAGAGGCGATAATAAAGAGCTGATAATAATTCCCGGAGCCAGCCATGTCGACCTGTATGACCGCACTGATATTATACCGTTCGACAAACTCGAATCATTCTTTGAAATGTACCTGAAATAGAATAATTAAACGAGGGTGCAGTTTTCATGGTTGAAGTTTAGTTTCTTCTTCATAAGTTAATAATAAAGGAACTGTATGCGCCTGTCTTTATTTAATTCAAAATAGTCTTTTAAAATTATTTCTGTTTTCATGTATTTGTTTCGGAATGATTAGTTGTGACAAATCTTTTTATGAAAACGAAACCATTAATATCGAAACTATTTCCAATCAAGATGGAATAATCGGTTGGGAAAACCAATTAAAATCTATTATCAACAATCCGGTCGATTTATTAAATGAAAGCGGTATTTCATTGTTAGATTATGAATTTATCGATCAAATAGATTCGAAAAGTAAATTAACATTACAAAAAATTACTAAAAAACGATCAAGAAATGATTCCGTTTTTCGAGAATTCATTCAAAAAAGTTAAAGCTATAAATAAACAAGAAGCATTACTTGTAAAGTCGGAATTACAATCTTATGATTTTAAAAGATTGGAAAATATATAGACAGCACAATAAACACGGGGTTGAATGTTTTGCGTCTAAAATGGGATAATAATGGAACTGAAGCATATACTTTGTGTATTGCCACAGAAGATATGATAGTATATGATAATTTCATTATTAATACTTTTATTGTTAATGAGGAAGTTACGGTAAGTAACAGTGAGTATATTATTCCGAGACTAAAGTCTAATGTTATAGAAAATGGGAACGGCAACGGGAATGGAAGCGGAAATGAAAACGGAGGTGATATTCAAGAAATTCCTTATTCTGATTCATGGGTAACTGGAACAACGATAAGTTGGTTGTTTAATAATGAATGGATTAGGGGATATGCTTATTGTTATCATTCAATATGGGGAACAACCTTCGTGGATCATGTAGAAGGAAAAACTTGGACAGAAATCCAAGACCATAAGCACCACGGCGACTCTGATATGCAAATGGGTTCAAGAGTAGCTAAAACACAAGATATTGATAATTACAGAATAGCTTATGTATGGGGACTTGCAACCCCATTTGTATCTATGAATTTTTCATTTTTGGGGAATCGCTTTGATATTTCTTTTTCAGGATTAGGATCATCGGTCGGAGGAGAAGGTATAAATGCTTTTATCTACTAATAAACATGTAAACATTCCATAAAACCTGTAAGGTTATAATATAAAATTATCATTATTCAACGCGAAGTATTCCGATAATCCGGTACAGATTACTATCGAAATGGAAGACTGGCTACATAAAGATCCGTACTCGGACTTCGACAACAGCAAAACATTTATCCGGATAAATGAACTTGGGAACGAAACGCCTCTTATCGTGAATAAGATTATGTATAATATCCACAAGAATAATAAACGGGATATTAAAACGGTAGGCAGTACGAGGTTCGGTATTCAGGCATTATTGAAGGGAATTTACATTCACAACGATCTGTTATTCTTCCATATATCGGTAAAGAATCAGTCCCGTATTTCCTATGACATCGACTATCTTAATAACTTATCAATCCCCTTCAAAAATTTCTCCACATCGAATAACTCCATATCATCAGCAGTTTTTACGTAGTCTCTTCCGAACCAGAGTTTGTTCGAATAAAGCGGTTTGGATTTAGGGTCCAATGGTATGGAAAAATTTCGAATTTCAACTCATGGAACATACTGTCGTATTGGATACTTACATGGTACTTAGCGGCATTATTTAGTGCGAGAATAATGTTGGTTATTCTTGTAATAACATTCATAAATAAGAAATTAAAAGGACAGGCGTTAAGCCTGTCCTTTAGTAATATTAAGCTATTGCTCGAAATTCTTCAAAATCTTCATTATCGGGAGGTATCGGAATAATCACTTTCTGTTCATCTTCCGGATCATTAGCTAACGGAATTTCCGGTTCCTCGACTTCGATAGGTTCTTCCTGCACTGGTTCCGGATCGCCGTCGAAGAGATAGCCGAGTTTTCTCGCGGATTGTTTAAGTTCCTCAATTTTAATTTTATTCTCTTCTTCCTGTTTAAGGAACGATTCTACCGCTTTTTCGATCTTTTCCTGCCGGCTGTTAAAGTTGTCCATGTGTTTTGCAGCCGCCACCTTCGTCTTCAATTCATTATGTTGGACGGAGAAATTAAATAATAACTCGCGCTGGAACCAATTGCATTCCCTGGAAGCATTGAATGTACTGAAGATAAACGACCTTTGGACTATAATCATTTGTTCCGGGGTAAGCGAACAGACGATCTCCCAGATCTCCGGTTCTTGGAGATGTTTTTTCTCATATCCCAACTGCCATAAACAACAGGACGGATAACTGTTTATCATTATGAAGTACGTTAATTTCTCTTCCAGTTCTGATAAAGGGTTGTCCGGCATTGAATAGTCGTATAATATCTCCCTCATCTTGGGAAAAATATTTTTATAGAGCAGTTCTTTGTTGTGTTTTGTTTTTTCCCTCTCTTCTTTCCGAAGTTTCTTAAATTTCGGAATTGAATTTTCCAGAGTTTTGATACCGTTGAGAAGGTTATCGAGTTGGATTTTTACCGGATCGGGTTCGATGGTTATTTTCTTTTCCTCATCCGGTGTAGCTTCGGATTCGTTTTCCGGAATGGACGCCACGTTAATTTGCGGTTGCCCGGTGGAAAATACATCGCTTTCAACCTCATCCTCTTCTTTTTCAAGATTGATTAGAGCAGTATAAACGTCTTTATCATCGACTACCACACAGTAGCGAGCTTTGCCCGTATCAACGTTTTTCTTGGCTTCTTCCGATTCCGAAATCCATTCCTTCAATTCCTTATCGTACTTAGCCTGAGCGATTCGGAATTTCTCTTTATCTTTAAAATCCGACTTCTTCAGTTGGACCGGTTCGTTAGACAGTACATCGAAGTTCTCTTCGTAAATGTCAATCATTTCACACCCGTCAGCCTCCAGTTTCTCCAACGTATGTTTATCGGAACATACTTCGTGACCGATTAGGTATGACGGATTTTTCTCGATGGCATCCTTTACCTTTCCGTAAATGTACCGTGTGTTCTTACCTGACAGGCACTCGTAGTTTTTACACGAAGCGCAGTCGGACTTATCGAAAAAATATTCGTCGAGACGTGTGGTATATGCTTTATTTAGGTTCCTCGCAATCTCCTTGGTCCTGTTACCGCGCCATGAATTGAAACACCCCACGGCGAAGTGATCTCTATACATTTCGGTTTGCAGTTGAGGACTGTATTTAGCAATTTCCAAAGCGGACGTTATGTTGATTTCATCCGCTTTGAGAAGATCAACGAAGTCCGGTATCAGATCGTTAAGGTTAAAAAGCAACCGTATGTACGATACCGATTTACCGTATTTAACGGATAGGGATTTGTAGTCATTACCGCCATTCAGTTCGGATTTAAACTTAACGGCAAGTTCGAACGGTGTTAGATCTTCCCGTTGGATGTTCTCAACTACCGCAATGTCCTGGGCGTGGGAATCGGTGGTCCTAATGATTTTTGCCGGGATAGTCTTCCTTTTAAGGATTTGAAAGGCACGAAAACGCCGTTCTCCATAGACGATCTCGTATTTATCCGTTTCCGGTATCTGCCTTATCCCGATTTCTGAAATTAAACCGATCTTTTTGATAGACTCCGCCAGTTCCGTAATCTTAGACTGTTCGAAACTACTTCGCGGATTATTAATGCTCGGATTGATCTTTTCCAATTCCATTTCTACGATTTCTGTTTGCAGGGAATCAATATCAACGGTGTTTTCGGTTTTAGTCGTTGGAGTGGTTTTAACTGTCGCACTCTTTTTCGGTGTCCGTGTCTTTTTGACCGGAGCCTGCTTTGTTGTTGATTTCATTCTTTAAGATTTATTGGTTTATATTTAAAAAATAAACCGACCTGTTTATTTCAGGTCGGTTGTTTCTGCGGTTTGCGATCCGCATTATTTCTTGTGTTCCGGTTTACCAGATCAAAATACTACTGATTCTTTCATATTGTTTTTAAATTAAACCTAGGTCGAATGACCGGGATATATTTATAATATTTTATAAAGTCGATCCTCCGAAGAAAATCTTACCATGCCGAAGATATAATCCGGATTTTCTACCGCACCCGCAGTATATAGTTTCTTTTGAGGGTGAATCCAATTTGCGAGATCATTTTTTTCAGCCTGTAATCCAACATTGTTTCCAAATGTTTGACCTCACGTTTTCCCACTTTAATTTTGACATAGCTCCAAAGCAAGTGCGATTCGGATTTTAGATTAATATCTACATCCAAAATCTCTACTTGTTGAAGATTTTCCTTTATGGCGAGGTCATTGTCAATTTTGATTCGTTTTTCAAAAAAGTCAATATACTCCGAACGGTAATTATTAATGTTATTTATCCATGAAATATACTTTTTGATCTGCGTCTCAAAGTTTTTCATTCCATTGCTGACGCTTAAACGTATCGTGGAGTCAAAAACAAGGCTATAATCAGTAGTCCCACGCCATTTTCCCGTACAGGAGTGCTTTGTTCTAAACCATGACTTATAACCCATAAGTCTTGTAAGTTCATTTACCGCTTCTATTTCTGATTTTTTCATAATTACATAAATTTAATACCCCGGTCGAATGACCGGGGTATGGTTAGTATAAGTCTTGATAATTGTTCTCCGCCAACCGGCAGAAAATTTCGTAGTTGTACTGTTTTACGTCTATCACAATGGAAGTATAAACGTGATTCAAGCCAAATTCAAAACGCATCACGATACCGTTTCTTTTTATCGTACCTGATTTTTTATCATGGTTCCACTGAATTTCCTCGTCCTTCACTAAATCAAGAAATTCGTCTCTGCATTTTTGGGAGGTATCGTTCATTTGTTGCAGTTTACCGATTACTGCCAAATCATAAGAAACGTGATCCATAATTGATTTAAAATTCAGCTTTCTTGCCTTAAGTGGGGATGGAAATTCATGAAACTTATAATGATTTATATCGTTGTTGCTTAATAATGGATAATCGCTATGGTTTATCTCGGTATAAATCGCGTATTCTTTTGATCTTTCAATTACCTTAAAAATTCGGTTATTGGAAATGAATATCGCTACGGCGTTAAGTAAATAACCGCCATCAACATTGAAAAGAATATCCACATCGGACTCGTACTTTTTTAGTTCCTCCAATAACGGACTAAGAGTTTCTTTGACGTGTTCTATAAACTCCGGATTTTTTACCCGTTCCGGTTTAACGTCTTTCAGTCTTATGTTCATAAATTTTAGATTTTCGTTCCATAATGAAAGTATGGAAGCCGGTTAAAGCGGCTGGTAGAGACACGGCGTTTTCCGACCAAAACTTGTTTTTGGGAGGAATATTCACGCCGTGTCTACCTTTGCCGCGCACCGGCTTCCATAACAAAAACGATATATGATAATCGGAATCTTTTTTTGTATGATCTTCGTGTCAAATAATAGTTAAAAAGGGAACTGAGTATATTGCAAAGGATTTTTGGTTTCGGGTAAATTATTGATTATAAGATAAAAACCAAAGGCGATAATACTGTAAAACGTCAGATTATTCCGTTTTTGGTCATATAAATATCTCCGGTATATTTGCTTTTGAAAGACAAGCCGCAAAGTTCTGATTATTGTAATAGATGAAGAACCTTCGTTTATTAAAATATTAGAACAATGATAACTAAAACTATTACCCTGCCGGTATCAGATACCGACTTATTAAGAATTGATTTTAAAAACTATTTGAAGGAACAACTAAACCAATCGCCGACACCGATTGTCATGTCGGAAGAAGAAATAGAGAAAAAGGTCGATCACGCCATTAGGGTTTATCAAAGACGTAATAACAAAGGCAAAATAGGTGAAGCGTATTTTTTTGCATTGGAATGCCTGATTAAAAACCTTTATTATACTCCTGAAGATATTGTTGAAGAATCCGGAAGTGATTTACTGGCTTATGTTATTACAAAACATGCAGAAAAAGTAAGAGAAACAAGCGTTTCAATTTACTTAAAGACTTATATGCGAAACAGGGATATATACCGGATAAAGAGGCGAAACATTTAATTACCATTCTTAGAAAAGCTGAATACAAAACAATAGGATAAATAAAAGCGGACCATCTGGTCCGCTTTTATTATGCTCTTGTCGTTAATAATGGTATCTCATGTAACCGCTTCCTCCGTTCTTTTCGACAGATTCTTTCCGGCAATAACGCAAGGTCGTATAAGCTGTAAACTTTATCGGCGGTGATCGAACGGTTTACCAGAAGATTATTTTTCACATAATCCTCCAGTTTCTCAGGATCAAGATAGATCAACTTCATCAAAGTCTTTACCGGAACATTCACGTTTACCTGTTCGATTTCAAGGATTATGGAAAGGATTATGACCATCGGCACGAGCTGTTGGTTCATTTGGATAAGTTTAGAAAGAGTTTCACGCTTGACTAATATAAGATCGTTATTTTCCATGATTGCTATTTTTAGATTTTAAACTTGTTAGTTTTGATTGTTTTTCGAGATAGGACTTTAGCTCGGATTTACGGTAGAACCGCCGGCTCCCGAACTTTACGCCAGTTATCTCCCCGGCGGTGGTAAGATTCCGGACGGAACGCTCGCACAACCGTAGAAACGCCATCGTTTCGTGCATGTTATACAGCGTGTCTTCCTCGTTGATTACCTTGCTGTTCGCAAGACTCGTGAGGGTACTCTGAATGTTCTCGGTCTTTGATAATAAAAGATCGAGCTTCTGGATAATAATTACATCTTCTCGCATAGGCTAAAATTTATTGCTGTGCCACAAAGATTGATAACCTATGAAACGAAAGTATTATAGCTAATATATTAGCTGAAGTGTTTTTTTAATGGAAGGGTAAGGAATTGAACTGCATCGAAAGATAAGTTTGTTGAAAATTTGTTACTGCGTAAAGAGGCTGAATTACGAATAAAATTTTAGGTTAAATCCTATTGAATAGTATAAAATTCAAATGAAGAATAATCATGAAATTAAGATAAGTGTACCAAATGTGTACCAAGAAAAAACAAAAAACCTCCCTCAGATAATCTGAGGGAGGTCATGGTACCCGAAGCCGATACACAACCTGTCAAACAACATCCAATCAAAAGAATTTAAAGCATTAATTATTAGTATTTTAACTGTTTTGAAGGAAGGCATATTTTCCTTTATTTTGACGGTTTTTTGTTACTTTTTACACCTTTTTTACACCCCGTTATTTCAATTATTTGTTTATATTTGTGCCGTAGAATCAATGAATTGCGAATGTAGTAAATCTTGTGGTTATGGCGAAATTACAAACAAAAGCTAAAGAAAATCCAAAATTAATGCAAAAAACGCTTGCCGATGGCAGGCATAGTTTGTATCTGGAATACTATTTAGGCTATAATAAAGTGTTCGATGAAACAACCGGAAAGGAGAAAATTAAACATATCCGCTCAAAGGAGTTTCTTAAACTTTATCTTCTGCCGAATCCGAGAACACCGGAAGAACGCCAACGGAACAAAGAGAATCTTGCCCTTGCCACGGAAATACGCATCGACAAAGAAAAGGCTTTGAATGCACAAAGATTCGATAAAAAATTACCTGCAAAGCAACGGATCAACTTCATTCAGTATTTCGAGAATTACATCGCTAACTACAAAAAGAAAGACATCCGCATGATGGAGGGTGCATTACAAAGGTTCAAGGATTTTTTATCGGAATCCTACCCCGCGATGCAGACCAATATCAAACCCGACCAGCTCAATAAGAAAATGATGATGGAGTTTGTCGAATACCTGCAGGAGAAGTCCAAAGGAGAGGGAGCAAGGGGATATTTTCAGCGATTCAAAAAAGTAATAAAGTATGCCGTAGAGCATGATATAATCGTCAAAAATCCATGTGATGGTATAACCTGTGTCGTCGATGATACCGCATTGAAAAAAGACGTTCTGAGCCTTGAGGAGATACAGATATTAGCCAAAACACCGTATCAGAATCCAGAAATAAAAAGAGCATTCCTGTTCTGCCTGTATGCCGGATTAAGGTACTGCGATGTTGTCGATCTGAAATACAGCGATGTGGACTTTAGTAACCGACTACTCAAGTTCGAGCAGAACAAGACAAGGGGCAAATCCCAAAAATCAATCGTAATCATACCGCTGAGCGATACCCTTATAAAACTCATAGGAGAACGACCAAATGAAGATTGTGCTATCTTTACATTACCGAGCCATACGGGATGCCTTAAAGCATTAAAGACATGGGTTAGTCGTGCCGGAATTGAAAAGAAAATTACATGGTACTGTGCACGGCACAGTTTTGCGGTAAACCTTATGGGAGAACTGAAAACGGATGTTAAGACAGTGGCTTCCCTTCTCGGTCACAGTGGCTTGAAACCCATTGAAAAATACTCCCGTGCAGTCGATTCACTCAAAGAAAAAGCAGTGAACGCATTGCCGGAATTGGAAATATAAAGATGAAGAAAAATACTTATGATAAATATATTGAAGAAGTAAGCAAAACCCTTCTACAAGTACCTAATTTTGAAAAGATAGAGCAAGACCCCCAAATGCAGAAGATTTTCGACAGTCTTCATGCAAAAATGGTAGAGGTTTCTAATTTAAGAGAATTATACGAAAAATATTATTGTCCTGCGGCAAGAGAGTGTATAAGAAAACAAACAAAACTTATTCAGAAATCAAAATATCTGAAAGGCAATAATGAAGCATTAGAAAAACTTCAAGATATTTACTACTCCACAATAAGAATGGGGTATGTACAACTTTTTCATTATGTTGAGAGCTATGTGAATGTTTCATTATTTCCTCAATTAAATATTATTTGCCAAGATAGTGATATAAAAACAGTACAATGGTATTGTACAACTAACTATAATTATAACATAGAAAAACACTGGAAACAGCCTCTTGATTTTACAATAGAGAAAATCAACTGGATTACAAGAAGAGTTAAACATAATGACGGATTTCCGATAAATGAACATAACAAATGGCCAACTCATTATTTACTGAAGAATCATGAATTTAGATTTGAGGAAAGCAAGCGATTTCAAATTGAAATAGACGAGTTTATTCAAGACATAAATGACACATTGGATTTTTTAAGTAGGTTTACGACTATTGTATTTAAAATTTATCTTATTCCACTTTTAGAAAAAATGATAAATTTCCTCAAACCACTGTCCAATAACCAAGAGATTGAAGATAATATTAAAATACTTGAAGAGTCAAGAGAATGGTTGATAAATAATATAGATGAATATTTTAAACTATTAGGAATAAACGAATAATAATGTACGGTTCACGGTTCAATAACAAACAATTAAAGCATCTTGTTTATCTTTTCAATGAAGAGATGATCTTTCAGCCTGCAGTTGATGAAAAGGCGGTTAATGGCTTGTTTTCCTGTAAACTCACACAGCCGTTAATGGTGCGGGATGTCCGTAAGTTATGTTACATTATGGATCAGTTAAGACAAAAGGGAATGATAACCCCCATGTGGCAGGCGGTGTCGGAGAAACAGAACTGTTTCATGTCCTTGCGTGGCAAGCCGATCTCACGAAATACCCTCTCCAGTGCTAAATACTACGCCATTAACGAAGACAACGATTATCATCGCTATGCAGAATATATAAATATTGTCGCTCGTATGTAAGTGAGCGAAAGTGAGAGATTTTTTGTCTCTTATTTTATTTTACATTCTTTTGCAGGGTAATTTATAACCAATTATAAAATATGCCTATGCAAAATGAAATTCAAACAAGACTCGAAACAATCGAGCAGTTACTACGGGGACAGAAGACCGTCCTCACATTCGACGAAGCGTGTCAGTTTACAGGGTTGTCTAAATCCTATATGTATAAATTGACTTGCGGGAACAGAATCCCGTTCTACAAACCCCACGGCAAGCACATCTATTTCAATCGTCCGGAACTCGAAAACTGATTGTTACAAAACCGGCACAAGACCAGATCCGAGATCGAAGAAGAGTCGATAAATTATCTGGTCACGGGCAAACTCAAATCCAAATCCTAATGGATAGCCTGACATCTTCGGGCACTATCCGCCAAAGCAGGAAACCTAAAAAATGGATTTGACGCGAATCCGAATCCCACATTAAAGTATAAAATATTAACTTCCGACCATTCGGTAAGTGGAATACTTATACCCTTGTTTTTAAGGTAGCAAGTTTATGTCGGTGTGTTACATAACCGACCAACTTGCAACCACCAAAGTGGTAGAGTTGCTCCCGATGGTCGCAAATAATCATATCATGAAAAAAACATTTTTTATATCCATACGGCTTAATAAAAAGTTACAACTCTTGCTTTATGCCTTAGTCCGCAGGAGCGGTAAAAGCCGGAGTGAAGTCATCCGTGAATTGATACTCAACGGATATGTAAAGGAGAGGATCAGCAAAGAACATATCCAAATTATACGGCAACTCGCCGGAGAAGCGACCAACCTTAACCAGCTCGCAAAAAAAGCAAATACATTTGGCTTTAAAGAGGTAGCTTGAAAATGCGAACAGTCTGCGGATAAAATAAATGGTCTGATTAAAACTATCCGCCATGATGGCTAAGATAACGAAAGGTAAATCTTTCGGCGGGTGCGTCAGGTATGTCCTCGATAAGGAACGGGCATATCTGATCGAAACTGCCGGAATCCACGAAACCGATCCGGAGCAAATGATATGGGATTTTAATTTGCAGACACTCCTCAATCCTAAAGTCAAAAATATTGTCGGTCATATATCTTTGAATTTCCCTGTCGAGGACAAAGCAATGGCAACGGACGATGAACGACTGCGGTTAATCGCCCGTGACTATATGCGCAGAATGGGTATCCGCAATACTCAATTCCTGATAGCACGCCATACCGACAAAGACCATTCGCATTGTCATATCATTTTTAACCGTGTAGATAACGACGGCAAAACCATCTCCGATAAGAATGACCGCTACCGTAACGAGAAAGTATGTAAGATGCTAACGGCTAAATACCGCCTGCACTTTTCGGAAGGGAAAAAGAACATCAAACCGGAACGGTTGCGGGGATCCGATGCGCTCAAGCATGAATTATTTAGCATTATCAAGCATACCCTTAACGAGAGCCAAACCCTGAAAGACTTCGAGGACAACTTATCTGATAAAGGAGTTGAGACAACCTATAAATTCAACGGCAGTACCAAAGAAATTCAGGGCATAAAGTTGGAATACAAAGGGCAAACCTTCTCCGGATCAAAGATAGACCGCCAATTCAGCTACGGTAATCTAAGTGGTCATTTTGCAATATCGGAACATAACCTTAACGTCCGTCAAGAGAAGGCACAGAAAGAATACCCCCAATTTGAAAATTATTCCTCTTTCGGCGATTGGTTCTCCCATACTTTCGGATCGCACTACGATCAGAACGAAGAAGAGGTAGAGCAACTGCGAAAGAAAAAGAAGAAACAAATTATTATGAAACCAAAAAGATAAAAATTATGAAAAGTATTTCAACCGATCCCATAACTAAATGGGACGAATTATTAGTAGACTTCAACTTATTCCTGTGCGAATATTTTGGCTACAGTGAAGCAGCTTATTATAACCGTATCTGCAACGGTAATATTATATGTGCATGAACGAGGAAATGTGATCTATATATACGTTTCTGGGAGACAAGCGGAGGTACGCATGGCTTGCCGGACAAAATAGTGATTATCGTAACCGCCAATTTTAAAAAGTTAAATCAGGACGCCTACTTTACCGTTCTGTTGCGCTTTCTGAAAGAGTACGCACCTAAATACGGCTTTGAAAATATTTGGATAGAGGGAGAAATTGACCGCTTCGACAAATCGAAGTACGGGTTTGTCAAGTATGATAGTTACGTTTATATCCCCATACGTATAGAGGATATAGTTATCCCGGAATAATCTCCCATTCCCTGTTGTATGCAAATGTAATGTCGCAAAAGACAAATACGAAAGGTCGGTGCCGTCCGTGACGGGTGCCAAGTCAAACCTTGCGTATTTACTTTTCCGACTTTGGCTGGGCGCTACCAACAAGAAATGGAGAGGTGTGGTAATAGTAAAAAGTAAGGGATCAAAGACCTTTGAAGAATTCTTCAGGACTTATCTCATAGAATTTACAAAGAATATGAAAAGTGGAAAGAGAGTAATTTGTCTTTGCGTTTTCTATTCTGTCAAGATTTATTTGTGTTGCCTCGTACACCTGTTCCTGAGTCAGGTTTTTATTTTCACGGATCGGTTTAAACCTATGACCAACGGATTCTAAAAAATCTTTTTCTATTCTTTCTTTACTCATAAAACAAAGAACAGAAGCAAATCAAAATTTTCTACCAACCGTACTGTCTGTAATTAATAACTTTTTATATATTTGTATTCATAACATTACTAACGATATGTTATATTTGTATAACGATTCAAGTTAAAAAGGGCGCAAATGCGCTGATAAATACATAGAGGTTAAACATCTTTATGCCGATGACCAAATCTAGGAAACTGCCGTAAGGCAGGATTTAATCGAATGGCGTAGTAGTTGTTGAAACCCTTCGTATGCACTGATCTTAACGGATCAGGGCAACGTTGGGCGCAGACAATACTTCCATTCGAGGGTCATTCCTAGAACCTGGTCTCGGGAGTATTGTCCTTGCGTCTTTTTTTGCACCCTCTCTCATCTCATTATTCCATATTCAATTTCATAACCTATCACACATTTATAGCTATGGCTAACCCCAACTATGCACCGCTTAAGATCGGTGTGTTCTATGACGGCAACCTGTTTCTGCATATTTCAAATTATTATACATACAGCCATCCGCAAAGGTCACGGATCGACATCGAGGGACTTCACAAATATATCCTGAATAAAGTAGCGGATGCAGAGCGCGTCGAAGTCGAAGACTGCATCATTACTGAAACACAATACTTCCGTGGTCGGTTGAGCGCTTACGATGCTACCAAGCGTGGCAACCAGCTCTATAATGATCGTGTGTTCGAGGACATTCTAATGGGTTCCGGAGTACAAACACACTATATGCCCCTACGGGAGATGAACGGCAAGAAAGAAGAAAAAGGAATATATGTATGGCTTGCCCTCTCGGTATACAAACAATGTATCCAAAATAATATAGATGTAGCGGTAATGATAGTCTCCGATACTGAATACTTAACCCTGTTCCGTGAATTGAAGAATCTGGGTGTTCGGGTAATGCTGTTATCGTGGGACTTCAAATACATGAACGATAGCGGTAACATTCAGGTCACAAGAACATCTTATGAGCTACTTAATATCGCAAAATACCCCGTTGATATGATAAAAGAAATCGACAACGGTTTAGAGAATAACGATAAACTCATCGAGGGGCTGTTTGTAGTTCAGGAGCAGGAAAAAGATGCCGACCTGATAGAGATACACGAGAGTGGCGAGGGTGAAATATTAAGCATAAAGAACGGTTGTTACGGTTTATCAAATATCCGAACAATAACCTGTTCTTTCACTTTAGTTCCGTGAATGGCAATCCGCACGCCCTGAAAGAAAATGACAAGGTGTCCTTTGAGATCTCAAAGAACGAATTAGGCAATTTAATCGCAACCAACATAAAGAAGATAGATCATGTACATGAACCCCGATAGTTGCAGAACACTGATCGTAATCGGTGACCGCATGGCAAAAAATAAAAAAGAATACATCGGACTTTACCGCAAAGTCCGTGAGATGATAAACATATTCCTCTATATAGGAATTACCACTTTTGTGATAAGCGAATACAACGAAGTAGGAAAAATGATTGTGGAGGTATTACGCAGGCATAAACGTAAAGATATAAATATTGAGTTCTTCGATAATCATCCTGCTTTGAACGACCTAAACCCGATGCCCCTAGGCGAACCCGAAAATATGTATATCGGCATCAAAGGCTTCCAATACGATCCTCAATATATGATGTCGCAGGCGTGTTTCTTCTTCTTTATAACCGAAGAAGTCAAACCCAACAGTTTAACTTACATAATCAACCGCAAGGCGCAACAGGAAGGCAAAAGAGTTTACACGATATAATTAGGTAATCAGGTTAGAATGGTTAGCACCGTGGAGTTTTTGAGGGAAACAACGAACATTTAGTATTTCCACGCTATAACTTTTCTAAACCACCGGCAGGCGCATTATTTTCATTTGAAGTTTATAATTTCTTCAAAATGTTATTAAATAAAGGAAGTGTAATGCGCCTGCTTTTTATTCACAAACCTTATTTTACGCTATTGACTTTATATTTGCAGAAGTCGTGTAGTAAATAATTCAAAAAAAGACTACTTATTAAAATAAGTAGTCTTTAAATATTTTCACCCATATTTATTTTTTTACTCCATCCATAAGAACTTGATAAAGTTTATACCTCCAAAAATCTAATGAAGCAATATGATCATCTTCAATAAGCAGTTCAATTTTTTCGAATATTTCAGCCAACTCAAAAATCGTTCTCACTCTATTGTAAAGAATTGTTTGGATTTGCGCCTTATATAGTTTACTAAACTCATTATTATTTACACGGTGTATTTTCATTAGTAGATGTTGTCTTAAAAGATCTGGAGTTTCAAGAACTTTTATTTGTTTTGCATCATCTGTAGTTTCGTCAATAAAGTCTTTTATAAGTAAGTCTAAATTATTAATTTTCTCTTTTACTTTTTCAATACCTACACTATGGGCAAATGAAATAATAGTAGACTTAGTTTCATCGGGTTTAATATATATATTCTTGTCTCCAATATTTACTGTAAATACACCATTGAATTTAACTGCATCTCTTTTTATTTCATCATTAACTAATTCAAGAGCAAAGCCAATTTTAGTCTCTTCTGAAATATTTGAAGTCAAATTAGATTTAAAAGAAACCTGAAGATCTGATTCGGTCAATGAATACCGATCTATATAAAAACTGTATCCTTTGTGTTTAGTTAACCTATGTAGCTGAATTAAAGCAATGAATAATGAAAACCGCAAATTATAGTCTTTATAAACATTGACAGAAGTAATGGCTCTTACATAGAAATTATTTTTCTCATCTCTAAGAAGCCTAAATTTCTTTTTCTGATTGTTTTTTGTCGTTTTTTCATTTAATAATTTGATATTAATATCAATTATATCCTGATAATTATTCGATTGACAAAATTCTAAATATTTGTCAATTCCGAACATATTCAAATATTCTGATCTTACGGAATATAAAGATACCGCCCTAATTAAATCGCTTTTTGTTTTAGTCAATATTGACTTGTCTTCTATACCCCTCAATTCAAGTTCAATCTGCTTATCTTTAGTATATTTATGGAGACTAATATTACTTAAAAGGGAGTCTATATCTATTTTTTCAAATTCTTCATCCGCTTCAATCAAAGAGAAAACTAGATTCTTAGCACCCTTGATTTCGATAAAATCATCTTTAATGTCCTCCATGCCAAAAGTTTGCATTATTTCATCATAATAATCAGAACTTTTAATTAATTTTATAGCATCTCTAACGGTTATGCCATCATCTAGCATTTCTATTTGCGATGCCCTAAAGTTTTTGCGTTTAACTATTGTCATAAATAAAAATTTTAATTGCTTCTCAACTTATTAGGCATGAAAATTCTCCTTTTGTATCGTCATTGACACATTTGTCTCTGCAAAGAGACACATTATTTTTGTTTTAAACAAGAAACATTTGTATCTTTGTTGAGACAATGTCAAAAAACCGCTTAACTATATTATTATGAGTGCTTCTTTAGATACCCAAAAATTCTCTGAGATGATAAAATCGAAAAGGGGGAAAATAGGATTAAGACAGCTCGCCACAGAAATAGGAATTAGTGCATCCACACTTTCAAGAGTTGAACAAGGTAATTTACCCGATATAGATACTTATATCAAATTATGTGAATGGCTAGAAGTTTCAACAGATTATTTTACAACAAATACTATCAATCAAGATACACAAAATGAAGTTGTAGCCTTTTTAAGAGCAGATAAAACATTGCCACCTGCAACAAGTGAGGCTTTAATACAAATGATAAAATTAGCCTATGACTCAGCCGTCAACAAAGACTAAATTCAGACGGGGATTTAAAAAATGGACAGACGATAAAGTTATTGAAATAAGAGAGCAGTTAGGTCTGAAAAGTTTTTCTCCACTCTGCGCTTACGAATTATGCAAGTTTTTAAAAGTTCCCATCTATACTCCCAAAGAAGTAAATGGTTTACTAGATAACCATATAAAAGCATTAACAGATGACAGCAGTACTTCTTCATGGTCTGCTGTAACTATTCGTATTGGAGTATGTGAACACTTAATCATTCATAATCCCACCCATTCTCCTGCCAGACAGCAAAGCAATATAATGCACGAGTTAGGGCATATAATATGTGGACATACTCTTTCAACAAGTAATGATTGTCCTTGTTTCGCAGGGGGATTAAGAGATATTGACGGAGAAAAAGAAAGTGAAGCTGAATGGTTTGGTGCTTGCATGCAATTGCCTCGACCCGCTTTAATTCATTGTTTGCGTAAGGGAATGAGTAGCTATTGAATATAACTGTAGTGTTGATATGGCACGATATAGAATTAATAAATCTGGAGTAAAAAAGCAAATGGCATATACATACGCGAGCAAAGTGATTTCTTATTAGAGCGATATTTTTTACACCTTTTTTACACCCTGAGCAAAATAAAAAGCGTGATAATCAGTTGATTATCACGCTTTTCTCGTACCCGGAGCCGGGATCGAACCGGCACGGATCGCTCCACTGGTGTTTGAGACCAGCGCGTCTACCAATTCCGCCATCCGGGCATTTGCGATTGCAAATATATACCTTTTTATTTTAAAAACAAACCGTTTTGTTTTTATAACAGACTTCCGTTGATATTGCCGTTTTCATCGATATTTTCGAGCCTTACATTTACGATATTATTGATGAGTCCTTTGGTATACGGAACCTGGACTTTAAGATAGTTTTCGCTATATCCGAACATCAGGCCGCCTTTTTTTGTACTTTCTAAGAGGACTTTTGCCGTCTGACCTATGAATTTTTCTGCAAATCCGGTGTGGACCTTGTCAGAAAGTTCTGTAAGTAAACGTACTCTGTCCGATATGATTTGCGGACTCACTTTGTTGGAAAAGTCTGCCGCAGGAGTATTCGGACGTACAGAATAGGGGAATACGTGCAGAAATGCCGGATTGACCGATTGAAGAAAATTATAGGTTATCTCGAATTCATCATCTGTTTCTCCCGGAAAGCCGACAATCACATCTATACCTATAAAGGCATCAGGAATTACCTTGCGTACTTTATCGATTCTTTCGGAGAATAATTGGGTGGTATATCTTCTGCGCATAAGTCCGAGTATCCTGTCAGAACCGGATTGCAAGGGAATATGGAAATGAGGTTGAAATTTAGATGATTTTGCACAGAACTCTATAACTTCGTCTGTCAGCAGATTGGGTTCTATGGATGAGATGCGGTAACGCTCTATGCCATTCACCTTGTCTAACAATTCGATTAGTTCTATAAATTTCTCTCCGGTTGTCTTGCCGAAATCTCCTGTATTGATCCCTGTTATAACTATTTCTTTTTGTCCTTTTGCCGCTATTTTTTCTGCTTCGATGATAATTTCGGATATAGGAATGTTCCTGCTGCCTCCTCGTGCCAATGGAATTGTACAGTAGGAGCATTTATAATCGCATCCGTCCTGAACTTTCAGGAATGTACGCGTGCGGTCACCGCTTGAGAACGATGAAAAGAATGAGGTTAAATTCTCAGCATCGCAGGTGTGGATTGCCGTATTGCTTTTGCCTGACATATTTTTCACTATGTCCGCAATGGTTCCCTTATCATTATTCCCTATTACGAGGTCCACGCCTTCTATAGATGCGATCTCTTTGGCCTTGAGCTGGACATAACATCCTGTAACTACAACGATAGCTTCCGGATTGGAACGAATTATTTTTCGTATCGTGTTCCGGCATTTTTTATCGGAGTTCTCGGTCACCGAGCAGGTGTTTATAATAAATATATCCGCTTGTTCATTTTTTTCGGCGCGGCCGATGCCGTGGTCTTCCAATTGCCGGGCAATGGTCGATGTTTCCGAAAAATTCAGTTTGCAGCCCAGAGTATAAAAGGATGCTTTTCTATCTGTTGATGTCATTAAGAAAGTTTGGATTTGAAGTCGTCGTACCAGAACTCACGGATCATCCTGAAATTACCGTTGTTTTCGATTATTCCGAACGACGGATGTGCCACGCCGTTGAAGGTAGTAGTTTTAACCATCGTATAGTGGATCATGTCCTCGAAAATGACACGGTCTCCGATTTTTAACTCATTGTCGAATGACCAGTCTCCCACAAAATCACCGGCCAGACAGCTGTTCCCGCCCATGCGGTACGTCGGTTTACCTGACACGGCTTCTGTAGCGCCTTTGATTTTGGGTTTGTAAGGCATCTCGAGACAGTCTGGCATATGGCATGAAAACGATACATCCAGAATGGCAGTTTTAATGCCGTGGTTTTCAACGATGTCTTCTACCGTGGATATGAGCACTCCCGTTTGCCAGGTTATCGCGCTTCCCGGTTCCATTATGATATGGAGGTTGGGATATTTTTTCCTGAAATTTTTAAGTAGTGATATGAGGTGTGATGTATCGTAATCTTTTCCGGTGATAAGATGACCGCCGCCCATGTTCAGCCATTTTACCTCGGACAGGAACCTTCCGAACTTTTCTTCGATTTGTTCCAGTATTTTTTCGAGCGCATATGAATCCGATTCACACAGATTGTGGAAATGCAGCCCTTCTATCCCTTCCGGAAGTTTATCCCCGATTTGTTCAGAAGTTATTCCGATACGCGATCCGGCGGAGCTTGGATCGTATAAGCCAGTGTCCACAACAGAATATTCCGGATTGATCCTCAAACCGCAGGAAATTTTTCTGTCGTAATCTGCTACGGTGTTTTTATGTTTCTCCCACTGGGTTAACGAATTAAACGTAATGTGGCTGCTGTATTTCATAAACTCCCCGAACTCTTCCGTTTTATATACCGGAGCATAAGAGTGGGTAAGGGTGCCCATTTCTTCGAATGACAGCCGGGCTTCGTTAACTGAGCTTGCCGTCGTTAGGGGAATATATTCTTTAATAATAGGAAAAACGCCCCAGCCTGCAAAGGCTTTGAGCGCCATGATTATTTCTACTCCGGACCTGTCGCCGGTATTTTTTATTTTTTCGAGATTTCCGCGCAAAAGGTCTTCTTCGATCACATAGCACGGAGAAGGTATATTTTCAAATTTCATTTATGCGATTGTACGCTTTGGTGTTTAATTTCTTCTTGCAAATCCCAGATAATAGATCAGTGTAGCAATCGCGGATAATGCGGCAACCACATAAGTTCTCGCTGCCCATGAAAGAGCTTCTTTAGCCTGTCCGTAAGTTTCTCCGGAAATTCCCTGGGAATTTTTCAGCCATGCGAGTGCCCTGCGCGAAGCGTCGAATTCGACAGGAAGGGTAACGAGACTGAAGATTGCCGACATTCCGATCATTCCGATACCGATCCAGAAGAGTGTGAGGCTTCCGGTGGAGCTCGCTAAAATGATACCCAGAATGACGAACCATACTGCGAAGCGCGAAGAAAAACTTATAACCGGGACCAATGCTGAACGAAGTTTTACCGGAGCGTATCCCCTGGCATGCTGTATGACATGGCCTGTTTCGTGAGCTGCAACTGCTGCCGCGGCAATACTGTTGCTGCTGTAAACGGATTCGCTTAGGTTTATGGTTCTATTGGTGGGATTGAAATTATCGGTAAGATGTCCTGTCGTGGACTGTACCTTTACATTACTTATCCCGTTGTCCGAAAGCATTTTTTCGGCTATCTCCCGTCCGGTAAGTCCGGTAGGATACATTACCTTCGAGTACTTATTAAATACCGACTGCAGACGAGCCTGTACGATCATTCCTACGACTCCGATTACTATTATCAGTAAAATTTCCCAACTCATGATATCTTATTTTTTTATTTATTAACTTTTTTGAGATAACTTTATTTCATTAATCATGCAAAAAATATACATAATTTCTGCAAACTTAATAATATTTTTCCGCACTTGGTAAATTGTTTGCAGGAGAGTGATTACTTTTGTCTGGTAAAAACGATGAAAATGGAAGACAACCAATTGTACGAAGCATTGGAAATACTGCGTAAAGGCGGAGTTATTCTTTATCCTACGGATACCGTATGGGGACTTGGCTGCGAAGCTACCAATGAAAACGCAGTAAAACGTGTATTCGAAATAAAAAAACGTGTCGACAGTAAAAGCATGATAATATTGGTCGATCATGCTGATAATATATCAAGGTATATTCAGAAGGTTCCCACGGTGGCGTGGGAACTGTTCGAGGTTGCGGATAAACCGCTGACATTGGTACTTCCCGGTGCTGTCGGTGTAGCTCCCGGTCTGATAGCAGAAGATGGAACCATTGCAGTAAGGATAGTAGGTAACGATTTCTGCCGCAAACTGATCCGGAAATTAAACAGGCCGCTGGTATCGACTTCCGCAAATATTTCCGGAGAACCGTCTCCGTCTGATTTCCGTTCTATTACGGATGAGATAAAAAATTCCGTGGATATGGTAATCGATCCGAAATTCGAAGGTCGTTCTACAGGGAAACCGTCTTCGATAATTTCCGTGGGACCGGGGAGTGAAATAAAAATAATAAGAGAATAAATATGGAAGAAATTGTTACTCCTGTTCAGGTAAGGTTTTCCGATACGGACATGTACGGACACGTGAACAATATCAATATCCAAAGTTATTTCGATATGGGCAAATGCGACTATATTACGGAAGTTTTCGGTATTCCCATGATGTCCTCTCTTAAAACGGGATTGATACAGAAATGCAACACCAATACCTTCGAGGCCCAAATAAGGTTCGGTGAGAATATAGCGGTATATACCGGAGTCGATAAAATCGGAAATAAAAGCATTACCTTCTCTCAAAAGATCGTAAATACCGATACCGGGGAGTTGAAGTCTTTAAGTACTGCGGTGCTTATTGCCTACGATTTTAAACTTCAGCAGTCTATTGATGTGCCGGAAGAATGGAGAAAGAAAATGGAGTAAACGGATATAAAAAAACAGTCTGTCAAATTGACAGACTGTTTTTTTAATTACAAGCGTAATTATTTTTTAGCAGCTTCAACAGAAACTTTTCTAAAATCTTTAAGAAGTTTAGAAAGTTCTAAAGCAGCTTTACGTGCGCGTACGCCCGCAGCTTTGTTGTTTTTTGTCGCTTGTGCATCAGCGTTTTCCTTAAACGCGTCGATTTGTTCATTGATCTGGTCTAATAAATTCTGCATAGTGTAGTAGGTTATTTAATGAATTAAATATTTAACACGTCTACAAAGCTATATAAGTTTTATAAATAAAAAACAAAATTTCATTAATTTTTTTAACCGTTAAGTATCAAATTGTTCTGTTGCTTACAATTTTTATTCGATTATTGTCTCTTCGCAAGGCCTAAAATGTTGCAAAAAGAAAAAAAATAACAGTAATTATACGATTATCGGGCAAATTTAAATATTAAAATATTTGGATTAATCGCAATTATTCTTCGTTAAAACTGTTTTTGCCAAACAAGGTAATAAAATAATTGAGAATCTTTTGTAACTTTGGGCGTTTTGAAAACTATTTCAATGAATATATCGGAATTAAGCGAACAGGAGATAATCAGACGTAATTCTCTTGAAGAGTTGAGAAAGCTGGGGATAGATCCTTATCCGGCTGAAGAATTTAAAGTTACGGCGACGGCCAGCCAGATAAGGAACGAATTCGATCCTGAGAAAAATAATTTTCAGGATATTACCATTGCGGGAAGGATAATGACCCGCAGGATCATGGGTAATGCATCGTTCTTCGAATTACAGGATCATACAGGAAAAATACAGGTATATGTCAAGCGCGACGAAATATGTCCGGGCGAAGATAAGACCATGTATAATACAGTATTCAAAAAGCTCCTCGATATCGGCGATATTGTCGGTATAAAAGGTTATGCGTTTCTTACGAATACCGGAGAGTTGTCTGTTCACTGTATTGAAATAAAGGTCCTGAGTAAATCCCTGCGTCCGCTTCCTATCGTAAAGGAGAAGGACGGAAAAATATTCGATGCGTTCAGCGACCCTGAGCAAAGATATCGTCAGAGGTATGTCGATCTTGTCGTAAACCCGCAGGTTAAAGAGGTCTTCCTTATGCGTTCGAGGATCATTAATACCATGCGCGAATTCTTTAATTCCAAGGGTTATATCGAGGTCGAGACTCCGATACTCCAGCCGATTCCGGGGGGAGCTACAGCGCGTCCGTTTATTACGCATCATAATGCTTTGGATATTCCGCTTTACCTGAGGATCGCGAACGAGCTTTATCTTAAAAAACTTATCGTAGGCGGATTTGACGGAGTGTACGAGTTCGCGAAAGATTTTCGTAACGAAGGTATGGACAGGACGCATAATCCGGAGTTTACCGTAATGGAGATTTATGTGGCTTATAAGGACTATCTGTGGATGATGGATTTTGTGGAAGAAATGATAGAAAAGGTGGCGCTGGCTCTGCACGGGAAGACAAAACTGATGATAGGAGAGAAAGAAGTAGACTTCAAACGTCCGTTCCGCCGCCTTACCATGACCGATGCCATAAAGGAGAAAACAGGATTCGATATAACAGCGAAAAACGAAAAGGAATTACGCGAGGCTTGCCGGAACCTTAACGCAGAGATTGACGATACGATGGGTAAAGGGAAGCTCATAGATGCGATATTCGGTCAGTACTGTGAAGATGATCTCGTACAGCCTACATTTATAACCGATTACCCTATAGATATGTCGCCGTTGTGTAAAAGGCACCGCGATAATCCGGAACTTACCGAAAGATTTGAATTGTTTGTCGCAGGGAAGGAACTTTGTAACGCTTATTCGGAACTTAACGATCCGATAGATCAGTTGGACAGGTTCCAGGAACAGTTGAAGCTTTCTGAAAAAGGCGACGACGAGGCTATGTTCATAGATATGGATTTTGTGCGCGCCCTTGAATACGGGATGCCTACATGCTCCGGTATGGGAATAGGCATCGACAGGCTTACGATGTTTATGACCAACCAATCCTCTATACAGGATGTTCTGTTCTTCCCGCAAATGCGCCCGGAGAAGAAGGCTGCTGTGGATCCTGTGGAGAATTATATTGAGGCAGGAATACCTGCCGATTGGGCGGAAGTTCTCCAGAAGATGGGATATATAACCGTCGAGTCGGTAAAGAAACTCGCTCCCGGAAAATTATTCAACGATCTTTGCGGATTCAATAAGAAGAATAAGCTCGGACTTAAAAATCCGACTGCGGACGACGTTAAGAGGTGGACCGGAAACTAACGGGTGGAATTTTAACACAGTACTTCTTGCCGAAGGGATTGTTATATAATTTATAAATGACCGTTTTGAAAAACTCATAATCGAGGCAGAGTGGGATGACGAAGATTAACGAACATTTCGACTAATAAGGCAATGTTGAGATAAAACAAACAATAAAAACATAAACAAAATGAGGAAGAAAATTGTAGCAGGTAACTGGAAAATGAATACTACTCCTGCTGAAGGCGTTGAATTGATCAAAGCGGTAGCAGACCTTAAAAAAGATGTTTGCCCGGAAGTGGAGCTTATTGTGGCTCCTCCTTATACGCATCTTTGCTGTGTGGCGGAAGTTGCTGAAAAAGCAGGTATATCTGTAGGTTCACAGAACTGTGCTGCGGAAGCATCAGGTGCTTACACTGGTGAAGTTTCTGCAAAAATGATATCGTCCCTTGGCGTTAAATACGTTATCCTCGGACATTCCGAAAGAAGGGAATATTACGGTGAAACATCTGAAACCCTGAACGCTAAACTAGCTCAGACTTATGCTAGCGGATTGGTTCCGATCTATTGCGTTGGAGAAAAACTGGACGAAAGAGAATCTGGCAAGTATTTTGATGTTGTCCGTAAACAGATAGAAGAGGTTGTTTTCAATCTTACTTCAGAGCAGGCAAGTTCATTGATAATCGCATACGAACCAGTATGGGCTATTGGTACCGGTAAAACCGCTACATCAGATCAGGCTCAGGAAATTCACGAGTTCATCCGCGGCGTTCTTAACGAAAAGTTCGGAGACATCTCTCAGCAGATTCCTATTCTTTACGGAGGCAGCTGCAATCCTTCCAACGCAGAAGAATTGTTCTCGAAGAAAGATGTTGACGGTGGATTGATCGGAGGTGCATCTCTTAAAGCTCCTGATTTTATTTCGATCGCACAGAAATTCCCAAAATAAGAATCGATCTGTAGATAATATAAAAACGGGTTTGCCGGAGTGTTCCGCGAACCCGTTTTTATATTGCAGAAAATGTGTCGGACTATTTCGGAAAAAACCTAATTCGGAACGATATACATGGTTTTATATGGTAATTTCGCGTATTAAACAAAATATAAGATATATGAAAAATTTTATTAAAATTATGTGCGCATGCGCCCTGTTCCTGGGAGCGGTAAGTTGTGGAAATAAAAACGTCCAGCTTACTGACGGAGAATGGAGGCTGGAATCGATGCACGCGCAGGATGAAACGTTCGTTCGTATGGATAAAAATCCGTCTATTATTTTTTCCGATACCAGCAATATGGTTTACGGTTACGGTGGATGTAACAGATACTTCGGTACTTATCAAAAACACAGTGGAAATAAAATATCTATCTCTACACTCGGCAGCACTCTTGCGATGTGTGCGGATATAGATACGGAGGATATGTTCCTTCATATCCTGTCGAATGCTGCGTCATATAAGATCAAAGGCGACGAATTGGTGCTGTACGATACGGTTGATAAAAAAATCGCTAATTTTACATTAATTAAGAATCAGTAATAAGAATTAAAATGAAAAAATTTTATTGTTTTACATTGATAGCGGCAGGGCTTGTCATTTTGAGTTCGTGCTGTGCATGCCGTTCCGGCAAATCTTCTACGGGATCGCTTACTGCTAACACATGGCAGATAGTTGAATTACAGGGAGAACCTATTACGATAACCGATGCCGATACAGGTAAATATACATTGACATTCGGAACGGATAACAGGATTTCCGGTCTTGCCGAGTGCAACCGTTTCTTCGGAGGATACGAAGCTAAGGAAGGAAATAAACTCGAAATTACCGGAGCAGGTTCTACCAGAATGGCGTGCCTTAATGAGAATTTTGAGAATCAATATCTTCAGATGCTCGATCAGGTTGATGCTTATAGGTTCGAAGGACGCTACCTTATTCTTACGGATGCTAACGATTATGTAATTGCTATGTTCAAAAAAGTTCAATAGTAATAAATTATATCTTAATGAAGCCATCTCTTCCGAGGTGGCTTTTTTATTGATTAACGGATTGGGCCGAAACAATAAATTAAATTATATTCGCATAATAAAAGTTTGCAAAATGGAGAAAACAGCAGTGTTTCCGGGATCATTCGATCCGTTCACTCTGGGACATAAAATAATAGTCGACGAAGGACTTAAACTCTTCGATAAAGTTATTGTTGCTGTGGGTGTTAATAACCAGAAGCCCGGTTTTATCCCTGTCGGAAGACGCATGTATCTTGTGCGCGATATTTATTCGGGTAATGAAAAGGTCGAAGTCGTTTCATATACCGGACTTACGGTACAGTTCTGCAAAGACATAGGGGTGAAATTTATGCTCCGCGGTATGCGTAACACGGTGGATTTCGAATATGAGAGGAACATGATGCAGATTAACCAGTCGCTCTATCCGGAAATAATGACCGTATTGCTCTTTACCCCCCCTGAATATGTCGCCATATCCTCGAGTGTGGTGAGGGAGCTGTGCAGTTTCGGAGGCGACGTAACCAGGTTTATGCCTGAAGGGATCGATATAAAAAAATATTTAAAATAAAGATTTATGGAGTTTACAGCTGAAATGATAGCCGGTTTTCTCGAAGGGGAAATAACAGGTGATAAAAACGCAAAGGTATGGACCGTATCGAAGATAGAGGAAGGTAAAAAAGGATCCCTTGCATTCCTTGCAAATCCGAAATACGAGAATTTTATTTACGAAACAGAAGCTTCTGTAGTTATAGTCAATAAAGGATTTATTCCTAAACAGGAAATAAAAACAACTCTTGTAAAAGTAGACGATGCATATGCAGCATTCGCCAAACTTCTGGAATTATATGCTGCCAATAAACCTAAACGTACGGGAATAAGCGAGAAGGCATCCATATCGGAAGATGTACAACTGGGACAAAATACCTACGTGGGGGATTTTACCGTTATAGAAAATAAAGTTCAGGCCGGAGATAATGTCTGTATTTATCCACAGTGTTATATCGGATCCAAAGTGAGAATAGGCAGCAATGTTACGATTTATCCCGGAGTTAAAATATACGAGGACTGCATTATCGGGAATAATGTAGTGATACAGGCTGGGGCCGTTATCGGAGCCGACGGATTCGGATTCGCACCTCAGGCGGACGGAACATACGGGAAAATACCCCAGCTTGGAAACGTGGTTCTCGAGGATGACGTAGAAATAGGAGCCAATACGTGTATCGACAGGGCGACGATGGTATCTACTATAATCAGCAAAGGCGTTAAACTCGATAATCTTGTTCAGGTAGGACACAATGTGCAGATCGGAGAAAATACCGTTGCCGCTGCGCAATTTGGTGTGGCTGGTTCGACTAAAATAGGAAAGAATTGTATGTTCGGGGGACAGGTAGGGATTGCAGGGCATCTCGTGATCGCAGATAATGTCCGCGCCGGTTCTCAGGCAGGAATACCGAACAGTATCAGAAAGGACGGCGAGGCGGTTATGGGAACCCCGGCACTTCCGGTAGGAAGCCATCATAGATCGGCAATTTTGTTCAAGCAGTTTCCGGCGATAAAAGAAACGCTTAACAAAATGGAGAAAGAGATCGAAAGACTCAAAGGGATTGTTAAAGAATAAGTGGGAAAAGAGAAAAAAATAATTATGGGAATTGATCCCGGAACCAATTTCACGGGTTTCGGGATAATTTCCGTATGCGGCAGGCAGCTTGAACTTGTGGATTTCGGTTTTATAGAATTGTCGAAGAAAAAAAACGCTTATGAGAAATTAAAGGAAATATTTCATAAGGTATCGGATTTAGTAGATTATTATGATCCTCATGAAGTTGCCTTCGAATCGCCGTTCTTCGGCGAAAATGTTCAGAGTATGCTTAAGCTCGGAAGGGCTCAGGGAGTGGCGATGGCCGCAGCCCTGACCAAAGGTAAAGAAGTGTTCGAATATGCACCGAGAAAAGTAAAACTTTCGATAACAGGAACCGGAGGAGCATCTAAAGAACAGGTTGCTTCACTGCTTGGTAAAATGTTCAAACTTACCGAACTTCCGGCAAATCTGGATTCCACGGACGGGATCGCAGTAGCGGTCTGTCATTATTACCAGTCTATCGCAGTTATAAAAACTTCCGGTAAAAGTTCATGGAATGATTTTGTGAAAAATAACACTGGCAGGGTAAAATAATAAGACAGCGTAAATTACGCTGTCTTATTATTTTCTATTTGTTTTTATTTTTAAGTACGGTTCTAAGAAATTCCCCCGTGGAACTTTTTTTGTTTTTGGCAATCTGTTCAGGCGTTCCCTGTGCGAGTAATTGTCCGCCTTCACTACCTCCCTCCGGACCTATATCTATAATATGATCCGCGACTTTTATTACGTCTAAGTTATGTTCTATTACTATTACCGTGTTCCCTTTATCCACGAGTTTAGACAGTACACCTAACAGTACGTTTACATCCTCGAAATGAAGTCCGGTCGTTGGTTCGTCGAGTATATAGAGTGTATTGCCGGTGTCTTTTCTTGCGAGTTCGCTTGCGAGTTTGATCCTCTGGCTTTCACCTCCCGATAATGTTGTACATGGCTGTCCTAATGTAAGGTACCCGAGTCCTACGTCCTGCACGGCTTTTAGTTTTGTATAAATTGTCGGAACGGACTCGAAAAATTCCACGCTCTGATTTATGGTCATGGAGAGAACCTGATAAATATTTTTGCCCTTGAATTTAACTTCGAGCGTCTCCCTGTTATATCTTTTTCCACCACAGGTCTTACATTTTACGTATACATCCGGTAGGAAATTCATTTCAATAGTCTGAACCCCCGCACCTTTGCATTCTTCGCATCGTCCTCCTTTAACGTTGAAGGAGAACCGTCCTGCGCCGAATCCGCGGATCTGTGCGTCCGGAGTTTTTTCGAACAGTTTCCTTATGTCACTGAATACATTCGTGTATGTAGCCGGATTGCTCCTCGGTGTTCTTCCGATGGGGGACTGGTCGATAACTATAAGTTTGTCGATGTTTTCCATCCCCTCGATTCTTTGGTGGGGGAGTGGCTGGTCGTAGGACCTGTACAATTCCCTGCTGATGCCGTAGTGCAAAGTCTCGTTTATCAACGAGGATTTACCGCTTCCGCTGACTCCGGTGACGCATATCATTTTTCCAAGCGGGAAAGATACTGTCAGGTTCTTAAGATTGTTTCCCATTGCGCCCACGACTTTTACCGTTTTACCGTTTCCTTGTCTGCGCTCTTTAGGAACCTCGATTTTTTTGCGTCCGTTGAGGTATTCCGCCGTTACGGAATTGCTTTTTATTATATCTTCAATCGTTCCTTCCGCAGTGATCTCACCGCCTTTGATACCAGCTTTAGGACCAACATCGATGATCCAGTCTGCGTTCCGCATCATATCCTCGTCATGTTCGACCACGATTACAGAATTGCCTGCGTCGCGAAGGTCTTTGAGGCTGTTGATAAGTTTGATATTGTCTTTTTGATGAAGGCCGATGCTCGGTTCGTCAAGGATATACAAAACATTTACCAATTTAGATCCTATCTGTGTGGCAAGCCTTATGCGCTGGCTCTCGCCACCCGACAGCGACCGTGAACTACGGGATAGAGAGAGATAACCCAATCCTACGTCCAATAGGAAACCTACACGCTCGCGTATCTCTTTGAGAATCTCCGTGGCGATTTTTCTCTGCCTCTCGCTGATTCTTTCGTCGAGACCGTGAAGCCATTCCGATAGTTGTATGATACTCATAGCGGAAACTTCCGCAATATTTTTTCCGTCTATGCGGAAATATTTAGTGTCTTCCTTAAGGCGAGTACCTCCGCATACGGCACATTTCTGCCTCCGGACAAATTGTTCCTTCCATTTGCTACCCTTATTCGAAGCGGTATCTTCTTCGTTTTTTTCGATATAAGCTGCTATTCCGTCCCAAGAAATGAGATATCTTCCTGTGGTTGAGCCCACCCCTTTAAAATCTATCTGCAACGGTTCGGTGTCGCCGTAAATTATGGCGCTAAGCGCCTCCTCCGAGAAACTTTTAATTGGATCGTTTATTGTGAAACCGTGTTTTTTACCCATGGCTTCGAGTTGGGCGAAGAGCAGATTATTGCGGTATTTGCCCAGCGGTTGGATACCGCCCTGGGAGATACTTTTTTTCTTGTCCGGTATTATTTTTTCAATATCGAAAACCGCTTCTTCCCCTATGCCGTTACAATGCGGACATGCTCCGTGAGAAGAGTTGAACGAGAATGTATGCGGCGCAGGTTCGTTGAACGAAATTCCTGTTGTAGGACACATAAGGTTGCGGCTATAATAACGTGCATAGCTGTTATCATAGTCGTAAATCAACATTGTACCCTTACCGTGGTGCATGGCATCGCGCAGACTTTTTCTGATGCGATCCGCGGATTCTTCCTTGGCTATTATCCTGTCGATAACCAGTTCTATCGTATGGGTTTTATAACGGTCGAGTTTCATTCCGGACACGATCTCACGTATTTCACCGTCTACGCGCACGTGTATGTATCCTTTTTTCAGAAGAGAATCGAAGAGTTCGCGGTAGTGTCCCTTCCTTCCTTTGATTACCGGAGCGAGGAATGCTATTTTCCTGCCGGAAAAATCCGATATTATCAGGTCTACGATCTGCTCTTCCGTGTATCGAACCATCTGTTCTCCTGTTTCCGGCGAATACGCTACCGATGCGCGGGCATAAAGTAGCCTTAGAAAATCGCTTATCTCGGTCACCGTGCCGACGGTGGAACGTGGATTTTTATTCGTTGTCTTTTGTTCAATCGAAATTACTGGGCTCAATCCTGTAATCTTATCGACTTCCGGACGCTCCATCGCGCCTATAAACTGACGCGCGTATGAGGACAGGGTCTCCATATAACGCCTTTGTCCCTCCGCATAAATGGTGTCGAATGCCAGCGACGATTTACCCGATCCGGATAAACCCGTAATAACGGTAAGCCGGTTGCGCGGTATCTCCACGTCGATATTTTTCAGATTGTTGGCCTTAGCGCCGTAAACACATATTTTGTTGTCTTCCATTTGTATCTATAATCTCCTGAGCATTGTTATATAACGAATTCTGATGTTCAATTGTTATACCCTAAATAAATTTTGTAACGCTTCGCCTATCGAAATAATCCCGAAGAGGTTCGCGATTGTCAGTAAAATAAAGCATATCAGAAACCACTTTAAAAAACTTACTCCGAAACCCGAAGCATACTTCGAGGCAATATAGGCTCCGATAATGTTTCCGACCGAATGTATCAGCCCGTAAGAGTAATTTATGTTTCCGTCCAGCATGAATATTATCAGGGAGAACGGTGTCGTTACCAGTGCAATGAACCCTTTAAGGGCGTTGGCCCTTACTATATCGTATCTCAGACCCGCGATCGCCGCAGCCAGAAGTAAATAGCCGAGCCCTACATAAATGAATCCTGCGTAAAATCCTATAAATAAAAATATAAGATAAAATTTCCAGTCTATTTTCCTCTCGATCTTTTCACCTTTTAGATATTTTACAGGACTGAACATCATAAACCACAGAACCATAAAAAGGACAATTGCAAGAGTCCACCTGAATGCGGTATCCGATATCTGTCCCGCAGCGAGGGCGCCAGTTACTGAACCGATTACCATGGGTACGGATAACCTCAGTCCGAGCCTGACATCCAGTAGTTCCTGCCGTTTGAAATTGAAACTGGCAGCGAGATTCTGCATAACTATAGGTATGCGGTTCGTTCCGTTCGCCACAGCCGGAGGAAGTCCGGCAAGCAAAAAGAAAGTTATGGAGATTACCGTGGCTCCGCCCGCGAGAGTGTTTATGAATCCCACTATGAGTCCGGAAATTATCAGTAATGAAACTACTTCGAAGGAAATATCCATGAAAATCGAATTAACCGACAAAAATAATCATTATTTCCATATCTTTGTTTATTATTGAATTGATTATTTAAGAGAGCTCATTATGTTGAAGGCAGGAAATTACCACACTTTAAAAATAAACCGCACTACGGCTAACGGTCAGTATCTTATAGATGAAGACGGAGAAGAAGTTCTTCTGCCTAATAGATATGTCGACGAGAATTCTGTCGAGGGAGACGAAGTGGAAGTATTCGTTTATAAAGATTCCGAGGACAGGATAATCGCCACTACGGAAAAACCATATGCCATTGCCGGCGAAGCAGCTTACCTTGAAGTTGTCGATAAAACTCTTAACGGAGCTTTTCTGGATTGGGGGCTTTTGAAGGATTTGTTCCTACCTGTAAGAAATATGCCGTACAGAATGGACGTAGGTGAAAAATATATCGTTTTTATTTATACGGACAACGTGAACGGCAGGGTAGTTGCCTCGGCCAGAATAAGCAGTTTTTTAAGCAATAGCGAGATTACGGTGAATCCCGGGGATGAAGTAAACATACTCGTTGCACAAAAGAACGACCTTGGATTCAGAGTCATCATAAATAACAAGCATTGGGGAATGCTCTATCATAACCAGATATTTTCTCCTGTTTCCATAGGCGATAAACTGACTGCCTTTGTCCGCAGGGTGACCGAAGACAACAGGATCGACGTGAGCCTACAGCTTCAGGGCTATAAAGAAGTAAAAAGATCCGTAGATACCCTCATGGAAATTATTGAAAAAAACAGCGTAGTCCTGAATGTCTCGGACGACAGTACTCCGGAAGATATCCATGCTGCTACCGGTATGAGTAAGAAAGTATTCAAGCGTACAGCCGGAGTGCTTCTGAAAGCCGGTAAAATAAAAATTGAGAAGGGAAGGATAATAAAAACTGACTGAAATGACTAAGAATTATAGGAAACTCGATCAGGAGGAAATAAGCATATTATCCGGAAACGGTTGTTCGGCGGAGAACTGGGACGAAATTAAAGTGGAAGAAGGATTCTCGCCGGGAATGATTCGTAACACCCGCTTCGGTAAAAAAGTTTATATTGGTGCGCGTGCTGAGATAGATTCCGTAAGATATTTATCCTGTTACATTATCGGACAGAGTGCGGTATTGCACAATATAGATTATCTGGCGACCGATGGAATTTCTTCTTTCGGAAACGGAACCCACGTAAATCTTCTTAATGAGACCGGTGCGCGTGCGATACGTATATTCGATGATATGTCCGCACAGACTGCCTATGTTTTTGCAATGTACAGGCATCGTCCCACGGCGATTACTGCTATTAATAACCTTATCGATATTTACGTCAATAAAATCAGTTCGGATGTCGGTATCGTAGGAGCTTATACCAAAATAGAGAATTGCGGTTATATTAAAAATATACGTACGGGAGAGGATGCCAGGATAAAAGGTGCGTCCGAACTTAAGAACGGTACTGTTAATTCTACCAGTGAGGCTCCGTCTCGCATAGGGCGGAATGTCATAATGAGGAATTTTATTACATCGTCCTCGGCAAGGATAACGGACGGCGCCGTTGTGGAAAAATGTTTCGTTGGGCAGGGGTGTGAAATAACCAAAGGATTCAGTGCCGAACATTCGTTCTTCTCAGCAAATTGTTTTCTCGCGAACGGCGAGGCAGTATCGGTATTTGCAGGTCCTTATACTGTATCACATCATAAATCATCGCTTCTGATCGGAGGAATGTTCTCGTTCTTCAATGCAGGAAGCGAAAGCAACCAGAGTAATCATTACTATCGTCTCGGACCAGTGCATCAGGGAGTTATGGAGCGCGGCTGTAAGACTGGCAGCGGTTCGTATATTCTTTTCCCTGCAAGGATAGGTGCGTTCTCGGTAGTAAAAGGAAGGCACAATACGAATCTCGATACGTCGCTTCTTCCCTTCTCGTATCTTATAGAATACAACGGTGATACCATAATTGTTCCCGGTGCGAACTTAGGAAGTGTAGGGGCAGCAAGGGATGCTATGAAGTGGCCGAAAAGGGATATGAGAAAAGGAGTGGACTTTAAAGACAGGATCGTTTATAAAATGTTCAATCCGTATATCGTGGGTAAAATGGTGCAGGCCATAGAGATATTGAAGGATCTCTCTCCAAAATTCGTCGGAAAAGAATATGTAAATTATAACGGCGCTAAAATTAAGACATCATCGATAAAGAAAGCAATAAATCTTTATAACCTTGCGATAGATAAATATCTGGGCGGTATCATTGCTGCTAAATTAAATAATTCCGATTGGAAGAATGCACAGGATGTTGCGGATATTATGGATGCCGGAAGTCGATCCAATTATGGGGAATGGTGCGATGTCGCCGGGCTTATAACCCCTGTCAGCATAGTCGATATGGTGGTTCACAATATCGAAAGAGGAACCATATATTCCATAGAGGAACTTAATGGCTCGTTCCTTCATGTTGAAAAAAATTACCGTGAATTCGAATGGATTTATGTGGTGAGACTACTTGCTTCGAGACTCGGCAAAGCCGTGAATGAAATTACTGCTAAAAATCTGATTCCGGTTCTCGAAAGATGGAAGAAAAGCGTTGCAGTGATCGATGCTATGCTGTGCGACGATGCCAGCAAGGAATTCTCGGCCAAAACAATGATAAGTTACGGGATTGACGGCGACGAAGATATAAAGAAAGCGGATTTTGCTGCCGTTCGCGGAAGCTATGACCACAATTATTTTGTAAAAGGCACTAAGGATCATACTCACAGAAAAGCCGTGTCGGCTGACAGATTGATTGACGCTTTGTGGAAAATGTAATAACTTTACGGCATATTTCCTGATTTCTTATGATCGACCAATCAACTGTAGATAGAATATATGCCGCCGCGGATATCGTGGAGGTTGTAAGTGATTTTGTCAATCTCCGGAAAAAAGGGGTTAACTATCAGGCCTGCTGTCCGTTCCATGAGGAGAAAACACCTTCGTTCGTCGTGTCGCCATCTAAAGGCGTTTATAAATGTTTCGGATGCGGCAAAGGAGGGAATGCGGTCAGTTTTGTCATGGAGCACGAGAATCTCGGTTATGTGGAGGCCCTCCGTTTTCTCGGTCGTAAGTACGGTATCGAGGTAGAGGAGCGGGAACAGACCGACGAAGATCGCAGACGGAACGACGACAGGGAGAGCATGATGGTACTCTCGTCGTGGGCATCGGACTATTTCGTGGAAACGATGAACGATACCGACGAAGGTATAAACGTGGGGTTGGGATATTTCAGGGAACGCGCTTTTTCGGAAGCTGTAATTAAAAGATTCGGATTGGGTTATTGTCCGTCACAGGGTTCACAGTTCACGGAAAAAGCCCTGACGAGCGGTTTCAAAGAAGAGTTCCTTATCCGTACGGGACTTACTATAAAACGGGATAACGGTACTTATTACGATCGTTTCAGTGGTAGAGTTATGTTCCCGATACACAGTATCAGCGGAAGGGTGATCGCGTTTGGAGGCAGGACGCTTCGTACCGATAAAAAAACGGCAAAATATCTTAATTCACCCGAATCGGAAATTTACCACAAAAGCAATGTTCTATACGGATTGTTCTTTGCCAAGAAGGCGATAACGAAGGAAGACTGCTGTATATTGGTCGAAGGATATACGGACGTACTTTCACTTCATCAGAGCGGAGTTGAAAATGTCGTAGCTTCTTCCGGCACATCGTTAACGGTGGAGCAGATCAGGCTGATTTCCAGATTTACCAAGAATATAACCGTAATATACGATGGCGATTCAGCCGGAATAAAAGCATCCCTCAGGGGAATCGATATGATCCTTAGGGAGGGTTTGAACGTGAGGGTTGTTCCGTTACCGGAGAACGAGGACCCGGACTCATTTGCACGCGGAAAAAGTTCCACTGAATTAAGGGAGTATATACGGGGCCATGAGCAGGATTTTATTTCTTTCAAAACGAAACTTCTGTCGGCCGACGTCGGAAGCGGCGATCCCATCAAACGCGCGGCTGTTATCTCGGATATAGTGGATTCCCTGTCGGTAATCCCGGAAGCTATACCACGTAATATATTTATCAGGGAGAGCAGTACCCTTCTGGGTATCGATGAGGCTCTGCTCGTGAGTGAGGTTTCGAAAAGACGGCGCGATAAAGCGCTGTCCCGTGAGGAAACGGAGTTTCTAAGGAAGCGTGAGAAAAACCTTCCGCAGACGGAGTTCGTTCCGGTAGCCAACGGGACGGTTGTTTCAGGAAGCGGAGTCGAGACGCTCGAATACGAACTGATATCATATCTTCTCCGTTACGGTATGAAGACAATAAACTTCGGAACCGATGATGAACCGAACGAAATAAAAGTTGCTGAAGCTATTATCGGGGAAATGAAGGATGACGGTATCGAATTGCAGAATAGTTTATACCGAAATATTTACACCGAATTCGTTTCTCTTTACGATAAAATGACCGATCTGACACAGGAATTTCCTTTGGGTTCGCTGACCGGACATCCTGATCCGGAAATCTGCAACACTGTCGTTGATGTTATGATGAGAACGGATCTTTTGAAACCCAGCGGTTTATGGGAAAGAAACGAGATTGCAGTCGAGAATGAGGAAGACAGACTGCATATCGCCGTACCCAGGGCCATTACTTTGTATAAGACCAAGATAATCGAGAATATGATAAAGTCCCTAAGCGATAGACTTACCGAATTAGCGGAGTTTAACAGCGAAGCCGAAGAGATTCTCAAGCAGATCGATATGCTCAATCAGACGAGAAAACACATATCGGAAAAATTTTCACGCATCTTATTATAAGAAAGATACCAGTCCTTAACTTTTATCGTATGGCTACGGACCGGTATCCTAAGGGTCTGTTAGCCCTTTACTAATCTTCTTAATTGCGGTGTATCCTTCGGAAGCACCCTTTTGATCGGTGAGACCGGATAATACGAGTGCGGTCTGTACTGATAAAGCTGGGTTGCAGCGAACTTGTTATCCCGCGATATCCACACCTGCCATTTGATTCCCGATGCTTTATTCAGCTCCTTCGGATCGATCTTTCCAAAATCGGAGGATTTCTGAATTGTGGTCAGTTCTGTAAGAGTTTCCACACCGAAGTTGAAAGATTCGATATCTATTTCCTTGTTAGTTACCGTGTATACATAATGATATTTACCGATAAAGGCACCGGCACTTTCTGTTATCAACCCGATACATCCGAAAGTAACGAGAAGTATGGATATGAACGATCCGCTCTCGTCGAAGGTCGAACCAACGGCGAACAGGACTACACTTATAAATAATATTACGACTGAAATTACTGTAAATCTCGGGTTCTTCTTTTTTATTACGGCACCGCCTGACGCCGTGACAATATCGTCAATGAATTCTTTTGATTCCATGTTTTATAATTTTAAAATAGGACAATCGATGCCGGGTTACGCCGGCATGCTTATCAAATAAAATAAGATGTACACGGAAGCTAAATGATAATCCTACATAACATGTACAATCTCAGTACGTTGTGATGCAGGTAGAAGATGTTTTTGAAATTGTCGGAATATGTTTCGAATGTACTTCCTGAAATTACATTTTTAACTGGGAAAAAGACAGCGTGATTTTCAGGAACATGGCTCCTTGTCCTTCTGACCGGTGCGCTTTGACTGTTATATCCTGTGGAAATTATGAAAAATGTATCCGGAAGTTTCCGGTCGGGACCGTCGTCTTTTGGAGTTAATTCGTAAATTTCCGTCTCTATAAGGGACAGGGAATTATTCCGGTTGTCCACACTGTTGCCATTGATATAGAAAACCACACACACGGATGCGGCTGTAAGCAACAGATATTTGACTAAATTTTTCAATTCCGGCAAATTTTCATGCAAAGATATAAATTAATATAATTATCGGTATTTGAAACTGTTTATTATTTTATTTATCGGAAATATTGACGTACATTTGCCAATTATAAATCCAAGATACTGATGAGTTTAGTAGCAATAGTCGGAAGACCGAACGTAGGAAAAAGTACATTGTTCAACCGACTTATAGGCATGAGAAAGGCTATTGTCGATCATACTGCTGGAACAACAAGAGACAGGCATTACGGTAAAACCGATTGGAACGGTCGGGAATTTTCCGTTATAGATACGGGAGGATATGCCGTAAATTCCGACGATATTTTCGAAGACGAGATACGCAAGCAGGTAATGCTCGCCATAGACGAAGCCGATGTCATTATTTTTATGGTTGAAGTTTCGACAGGAATAACAGACCTGGATATGGACATGGCGGAGATTCTGCGCAAAACTTCCAAAAAAGTTTTTGTAGTAGTAAACAAAGTGGACAACAACAATCTTTTATATTCCTCCCATGAATTTTATTCACTCGGTTTAGGAGAAATCTATTCTATTTCCGCAATGAGCGGAAGCGGTACCGGAGATATACTCGATGAGATAGTCAAGGCTCTTCCCGAGGAACAGAAAAGCGAAGAAGAGGAAGTGCTCCCTAAAATAACCATAGTAGGACGTCCGAACATGGGAAAATCATCCTTAACCAACGCCCTTTTAGGCGAAGAACGGAATATCGTTACGCCTATCGCCGGAACTACGCGGGATTCGGTTCTTACCAGATACAATAAATTCGGATTGGATTTTTTCCTTGTGGATACCGCCGGTCTGCGTAAAAAAGGTAAGGTAACGGAAGATCTCGAATTCTATTCTGTTATGCGTTCCATCAGGGCGATAGAAGCATCGGATGTATGTATTCTTATGCTCGATGCTTCTCAGGGAGTCGAGTCGCAGGATATGAATATCTTCAACCTCATTATAAAAAATAAGAAGGGATGTGTGATCGTGGTAAATAAATGGGACACAGTTGCGGAAAAATCCACCAATACCATGCGTGATTTTACGGAAGTTATCAAAAGAAAACTTGCTCCGTTCAATGACGTACCTGTCATATTCACTTCAGTGATAAATAAACAGAGAATAATGGATGTGCTCCAGTCTGCGATAAAGGTATACGAATCCAGAAAAAGAGTTATCCGTACATCCGAACTTAACGAGTTCCTTCTACCTATAATCGAAGAAACACCGCCCCCGGCAGTTAAGGGAAAATATATTAAGATAAAATATATTACACAGCTTCCTTCGCCGACGCCGTCGTTTGCATTCTTTGTTAATCTGCCTCAATACATCAGGGATCCGTACAGAAGGTTCCTTGAAAATAAAATAAGAAACCACTGGGATTTTTCCGGTGTTCCGCTCCAGATATTTTTCAGACAGAAGTAAAATTTACGGCTATGAAAAGAACCGCATTATTATTTCTATTATTAATACCGTTTTTATCTTCCGGACAATGGAACCAGCCTGCCGGTTCAGTAGGGAAGGAATATCCGCGAACGGATTTTAACAGTTACGAACGAAGGGACGATGCAGTTACTCTCGATCCTGAAAGGTCCGATTATTATCTCTCTCTTAACGGAGAATGGGGGTTCACGATATCCGATCCGGGAAGTCTGAATCCGGCATTTCTTTCAGGAGAAAGGGGAAGCTACGACACTAAACCGGTTCCTGGTTACTGGGACAATATGACCCCGACTGCGCTTGACGGACTGACTGCGCCACAGCTCCCTTCGGATAATAGAGCAGGAATATACCGTCAGTTCGTTACCATACCCGTAGGCTGGCTCGACAGAGATATATTTGTAAAAGTAAAAGGATTGAAATCCGGTGCTGGATTGTATATTAACGGAAATTACGTGGGTTATGCAGAAGATTCTTCGGTTTCTGCCGAATTCAATATCTCTAAATTCGTTTCGGACGGAACGAATGTTATAGCTATCGCGGTTTACAAATGGACCACGGGGAGCTGGATGGAAAATGCTTCGCTGACAGGCACGGGTATCGAAGCCGGAGTCAGCCTCTATTCCCAGCCAAGGGTGCATATTCAGGATTTTTTCGTCAGAACCTCTACAGATGCGGATCATAAAAAAGGATTTATAGATATGGATATTGTCGTAGTAAACAATTCGAATTATGAAAGTGCTGCCGAAGCATGGTTCGATCTTATGGACCATAACGGTAAAGTAGTAAGATATAATTATAAAGAGATTATTGTTCCGGGAACAGGAGGAAAGGATACCGTAAGTTTTCGTGCGGAAGTTCCGAATGCAAAGCTGTGGTGTACGAACGATCCGTATCAGTACAGTCTTATGCTCAGGGTTAAACATAACGGACGGTTTACGGAATATATTCCTTATAAAGTTGGGATCAGGAACATAGAAGCAAACGGCGAAGTCGTTAATTTAAATGGACAGGCTGTTACGTTAAATTCGTACGAATATAATTATAACGGTACCGGTTTCCGGAAAGAAACCATTAAAGATGAACTTATGGATCTGAAAAAACAAGGCTATAATATTATATCGTGTGCGTATCATCCTGATAAGAACCTGGTTTATTCGATATGCGACGAACTCGGAATTTTAGTAACGGATGTTATCAATATCGACGCATCGTTAACGGGAAATAGCAAGGCGGAAGGCGGAACCCTCGGCAATAATCCGGATTTTGTAAATCCGTACGTTCAAAGGACAGAGGAAGCGTATTATAATTCGCGTAACCATACTTCCGTAATTGAATTGAATTTTAGTGAAAAAGCCGGACGCGGTTATAATATTTACCGTGTCAACCAGAAATTAAAAGAATTGTACCGTAAGTGTAATTAATTGATATAAATATTTGATTTATGTGTGGAATAGTCGGATATATTGGAAGACAGGATGCTTATCCTATTCTTATAAAGGGCCTTCAACGACTTGAATATAGGGGGTATGACAGTGCCGGTGTGGCATTGATAAACCCTGATAACAAACTGAATGTTTACAAAGCTAAGGGCAAGGTTGCTGATTTGGAGTACAACGCTTCGAGCAAGGATACTTCCGGAACAATCGGTATAGCTCATACGAGATGGGCGACTCACGGAGAACCGAATGACGTAAACGCGCATCCGCATTATTCCCAGAGTGAGAATCTCGCTCTCATTCATAACGGGATAATAGAGAACTACATGGTAATTAAACAGGAACTTATTCGCAACGGCTATACATTTAAAAGCAGTACGGATACCGAGGTTCTTGTCCATTTTATAGAATATATTAAGAAAACCAATAAGGTGGATCTTTGTCGTGCCGTTCAGCTGGCTATGGGTGAGATTATAGGTGCATATGCGATAGCGATAATCGACAAGAACGATCCTGACCAGATAATTGCCGCAAGAAAGAGCAGTCCACTCGTTATAGGTATCGGTGAAGATGAGTTCTTCCTCGCTTCGGACGCTACTCCGATAATCGAATATACTCCCCGGGTCATTTACATTAAAGATGAGGAAATCGCGGTAATAAGAAGGAATAAACCGATCCGGATTCTTAACATGAGAGATATCGAACAGACTCCTGAGATTAAAACCCTTGAAATGAATCTCACTCAGTTTGAGAAAGGCGGTTATCCTCATTTTATGATAAAAGAAATCAACGAGCAGCCGAGAACTATCGTAGACTGCATCAGGGGACGTATCAACATTGAAGCGACGGATGTGATTCTTTCCGGAGTGCTCGACAATAAAGAACGATTCGAAAATGTGAGAAGAATAATTATAGTCGCCTGTGGCACTTCGTGGCATGCCGCATTGATAGGGGAACACCTTATAGAAGATCTTTGCCGTATACCTATCGAGGTCGAATATGCTTCGGAATTCCGTTACAGGAACCCTGTTATCAATAAGGACGATATTGTCATAGCGATATCACAATCAGGTGAAACTGCTGATACACTTGCAGCAATGGAACTGGCGAAGTCCAAAGGTGCATTTATTTACGGTATCTGTAATGTAGTGGGTTCTTCTATTGCGAGGGGTACGGATGCAGGGTCTTATGTACACGTGGGCCCCGAAATAGGAGTGGCTTCAACCAAAGCATTTACCGGACAGGTTATGGTGCTTTCAATGATGGCTCTTACGATGGCAAAACAACGTAAAACTATTACGGACGAATTATACAAATCCCTGATTAAGGAGTTAACCATAATTCCTGAAAAAATGAAGAAGGTACTCGAACTTAACGAAACGATCCGGGATCTGTCGAAAATATTTACCTATGCGCATAATTTCATTTATCTGGGACGAGGATACAATTATCCTGCTGCTCTGGAAGGTGCGCTAAAGCTGAAAGAAATATCTTATATACATGCCGAAGGTTATCCAGCTGCGGAAATGAAACATGGTCCTATCGCTCTGATAGATGCGGAGATGCCGGTAGTAGCCATTGCCACGACAGACAGCATATATGAAAAAACTATAAGCAATATTCAGGAAATAAAAGCCCGTAAAGGACGCGTAATAGCACTTGTTACCGAAGGGGACGATGTCGTCTGCAATATAGCTGATTATTGTATCGAGGTACCTAAAACACTCGAGTATTTCGCTCCGCTTATCTCGGCGATACCTTTACAACTGTTGGCTTATTATATAGCGGTTAATAAAGGTTGTAATGTCGATCAGCCGAGAAATCTGGCAAAAAGTGTTACCGTAGAATAAAATTAAAAATGCCGTCAAACGACGGCATTTTTTATAATTGTCCCGCTTCGAGCAGAAGCACCAACTGCTCAAGGATTTTGTCTTCGCCTTCCTTGTCGTATCTGTCTTTCAGGTTGGCCCCGAATAATTTGGCTATACCCTGGTATAGGAAGGCGCTGAACCCTCCCCGTAATTCCTTGACAAGTTCATAGGAGGTTTGCCCGGTCTCACGATCGATAAGTTTGATCAATATCTTCCCCTGGGTAAATGTCATTCCTTTAATTGTCGGTGTAAAAGCCTTCTTCAGCTCTTTTTCCATTTGTTTTATGTACTGATCTTTTTCCCGCTGCGTACCGAGAGTCTCTACGTGAGCTTCTATTTCCCGTAGTGTTTTGTTTGCGTATACCGCTATCGGATAAACGATCTTAAGATTTTTAATCAGTCGTTCGTAACGACGCATATCAGCCTTACGCGGAAGAACGTATATCGGAGCCAGCCGCACATGAGCCAGTGTGTCTCCGTTAATTATCGTACTTTCCACGAGATAATATGGTTTCACGACATAATTGGTATTCTCGGACAGTGGCGGAGGTTCTATGAGGATCTGGGCCTTACCCATAATATTCGATGATACTATGAGAATTGCCGACAGTAGTAATATTTTCAAAAATCTTTTCCGCATAGGACTCGTGCTGGTATGCAAAGATAATTTATTATAGTAATAACGTTTTATCTTACCGGTTATTTTACGGTTTAAAATGTACTAAAAAAAATTAATATTAAAAAAATTAAAAAAATAAAGTAAAGGTCCTTATTATTTATTTCTTGAAGAAATTATTGGTAAATTTGCTCGGATTTATTTAATGGTTCTGACAGGAATAAATAACTAAGACCTTTATATATGGGTAGTGTTGCTAATCAGGCATCGATAATAAGACGGGAACTGCTTACCCGTATAGCACGATTGCTGATGGATCGCGAACTTGAAGCAAAAATCAACAGGATTCCTCTGGAGCTGCGTCCGAGAGGTTATGTGGGGTCGTCGCGCTGTTGTATCTATCAAGACCGTGCCGTACTCAAATATAAAATAATGGGACTGCTCGGATATCATATTCAAGACGAAACCGATGAACTTATTTCTTTGTCTGAGTATGCCCGCAAAGCATTCGAGCGAAACAGTATCAGTGCACAGCCTCTGACTGTGGTTGATGAGGCATGCAGCGCCTGCGTGAAAGTAAATTACGTAGTCACCAATATGTGCCGCGGATGCGTGGCCCGTCCTTGTATGGTGAATTGTCCTAAAGATGCGATACTTTTCGAAGGAGGACAGGCTAAGATCGATCATTCCAAATGCGTTAACTGCGGTCTTTGTCAGAAAAATTGTCCGTTCCACGCGATAATTTATATTCCGGTTCCCTGCGAGGAATCCTGCCCTGTGGGAGCGATTTCGAAGGATTCGAAAGGGATGGAACACATAGATTACAATAAATGTATTTACTGCGGTAAATGTGTCGCTGCCTGTCCCTTCGGCGCAGTCACGGAAAAATCACATTTCATCGAGATATTCAGGGCGTTCCGTGAAGGAAAAAAAGTGGTGGCTATGGTTGCTCCTGCAATAGCAGGACAATTCAAGGCTCCTTTACCCAAAATAATAGGGGCGATAAAGCAATTGGGATTTCACGATGTGATCGAGGTCGCCAAAGGTGCTGATATTACGACTGCCAACGAAGCGGCGGAATTCAAGGAAAAGATGGGAAAAGGGGAGTCTTTTATGACGACTTCATGCTGTCCGAGTTTTGTAGCATCGGTTTTCAAACATATCCCGGAACTGGTTCCGCATGTCTTCCATACAAAAACACCGATGTACTATACTGCGAGACTGGCGAAAACCATGTATCAGGATGCGGTAAATGTTTTTGTGGGGCCGTGTCTTGCGAAAAGACATGAAACGTTTATGAATAAGGATACGGATTACATGCTCAGTTTCGAAGAGCTTTATGCAATGTTTGCAGCTGCTGGTATCGAAGTATCGGAAGCGGAAGACAGTGAACTCGACAGATCTATCGATTCCTCGGGACGAGGATATCCTGTCTCAGGAGGAGTATCGGGGGCCATAGTCAAACATTTAAACGGTAAAGTTGATATCAAAACCGTATCTATCGACGGTATCGACAAATCCTCGCTACGTGAGCTTAGATCATTTGCTAAGAAATGTCCGGGTAATATGGTGGAGGTTATGGCATGCGAAGGTGGATGTGTAAACGGATGCGGGGTGATAATGAATTCGCGTACAGCGACCAGGCAGATAAACGATATGGTCAGAAAACAGGAAGAAAATTTATAATATTATCATAATTATGTATAACAGGGTAAACGTAACCGAGAAGATATTTTATATCGGAGTAAACGACAGAAGAAAGGAATTATTCGAAAATTTATGGCCGTTGCCGAATGGAGTGAGCTACAACTGCTATCTCGTAAGGGATGAAAAAACAGCGTTGATCGATACGGTAGAGATGGGAACAGCAGGAGATTTTGTCGGACAGGTTATGTCTTTGCTCGACGGCAAGACATTGGATTATCTTATTATAAACCATATGGAGCCTGATCATACAGGGGAGATAGGAAATATCGTAAGAAATTTTCCGGACGTTAAGATTGTAGGCAACAATAAAACTTTTAAAGTACTCGAAGCCTATTACGGTATAAAGGAAAATCTTCTCGAAGTCAAGGACGGCGATTCGATAGATTTCGGTGAACATAAACTGAGTTTCACGATGACTCCCTGGGTACACTGGCCCGAAACGATGATGACGCACGATACCGAAAAGGGGATTCTATTCTCAGGGGACGCGTTCGGATCGTTCGGAACCCTCGACGGTGGGATATTCGACGACGAAGTTGATTTTAAGTTTTACGAGGACGATATGCTGAGATATTATTCCAATATCGTAGGTAAGTATAGCAATATGGTTCAAAAGGCATTTGCGAAACTCTCTTCTCTTGATATTAAAATAATTTGTCCGCTTCACGGTCCGGTATGGAGAACCGATCCGTCAAAGGTTATTGCACTTTATGACAAATGGAGCAAGCAGGAAGGAGAAAACGGAGTAGTTATTATTTACGCTACCATGTATGGAAACACTGCACGTACCGCCGATTATATCGCACGTCAGTTAGCTGAACAGGGGATTAAAAATATTCGCGTTTACGATGTTTCTAAAACTCATATCTCATACCTGATCCGCGATGTATGGAAATATAAAGGCGTAATAATCGGAAGCTGTGCGTATAATACTTACATGTTCCCATTAATGGAGCATCTTACAACGGAGTTCGAGCATTATGGAGTCAAAAATAAATTCCTCGGAATCTTCGGTGGTTACAGTTGGAGCGGAGGAGGAGTAAGGAATCTTATGTCATTCGCGGAAAAAATAGGATGGGAGTTGGTGTCCGATTCGTGCGATGTAGCAGGTAAACCTAATTCAGACAATACCGAGACGACTAAAGGAATTGCGGTCAATATGGCTGCAAAAATAAGAGGATAAAAAACTATGGAAAATTTAAAACCCGGTATCACTTACACAGCTGAAACTATTGTATCGGAAGATAATTCAGCTCTTAGGCTCGGATCCGGACAGCTTGCTGTCTTTGCAACGCCAATGATGATTGCACTCATGGAAAATGCTTCTTTAAATGCTGTCGCTCCTTATTTGGATGAAGGCGCGGATACGGTGGGGACAGCGGTCAATATCGTTCACTCGAAAGCGACTCCTGTCGGAGATAAAGTTACGGCAACAGCGATCCTGACAGGTGTCGACGGACGTAAATTGACATTCGATGTCATTGCCGAGGACTCAAATGGAGAAATCGGAATAGGCACCCACGAACGCTTTATTGTGGATGTAGAAAAGTTCATGGGCAAACTAAAAAAATAGCATTCTTTTTGAGGTGAGAAAATAAAACCTTATTTTTGAATGATAATTAAAAGTCGTTGGCAAACGGCTGTAAAACGGAATTTTAAACCTAAATATAATTTAAAATGAGCAAAACAAATTTCCCAGCCGGAGTTATCTCAGGTGATCAGGTACAGGAACTTTTATCATACGCAAAACAGAAAGGTTTTGCAATTCCTGCTGTTAACGTAACAGGTACGGATACTGTTAACGCGGTTCTCGAAACGGCAATGATCGTTAATTCACCGGTCATCATCCAGTTGTCTAACGGAGGTGCTTCTTTCTACGCTGGTAAAGGTTTGTCTAACGACGGACAGAAATCTGCTATCCTCGGTGCGGTATCTGCGGCAAAACACGTACACACTGTTGCAGAAGCTTACGGTATTCCTGTGATCCTTCACACCGACCACGCGGCTAAAAAACTTCTTCCATGGATCGACGGACTTTTGGACGAAGGGGAAAAATATTATAAAGAGACAGGCAAACCACTTTTCAGTTCGCACATGCTCGATCTTTCAGAAGAAACTTTGGAAGAAAATATCGATATTTGTAAAAAATATCTTGCACGCATGAGTAAGATCGGTATGACTTTGGAGCTGGAATTAGGTATCACCGGTGGTGAAGAAGACGGTGTGGACAATACTCATGTCGACGCATCTAAACTGTACTCTCAACCTGAAGACGTTGCATACGCTTACGAAGAGCTTATCAAGATCAGCCCTAACTTTACTATCGCTGCGTCGTTCGGTAACGTCCACGGTGTTTACAAACCGGGTAACGTAGTTCTAAGCCCAGAGATACTTAACAACTCCCAGAAATATATCCAGGAGAAATACGGTACTGCCGAGAAACCGGTTAACTTCGTATTCCACGGAGGATCAGGTTCTGAGCCTGCTAAAATCCAGGAATCGCTTACTTACGGCGTTATCAAAATGAACCTCGATACTGATATTCAGTGGGCGTTCTGGGATGGTATTCGTAAGTATTACAATGCTAAGAAAGATTACTTACAGGCTCAGTTAGGCAATCCTGAAGGAGAAGACAAACCTAACAAAAAATATTATGACCCACGTGCATGGTTGAGGAAGGGTGAGGAGTCTATCATCGAACGTCTTAAAGTTTCTTTCAAGGACCTTAACTGTATCGACGTACTATAATAATTTAACTAAAATACACTAACCACACAAATGAAAGAAGCTGTTGCTATTCTTACAGGCGGCGGACCGGCACCGGGTATGAATACCGTTGTCGGAAGCGTTGCCAAGACTTTTTTGAAGAACGGATACCGCGTTATAGGACTGCACGAAGGCTACTCGGGATTATTTTCTCAGAATCCGCGCCACGAGAACCTTACGTTTACAGTAGCTGACGACATATTCAACAGGGGAGGATCGTACCTCGTAATGAGCCGTTTTAAACCGACTGACGATAATTTCAAGAACGATTTCAATCTCGATTTTTTCGTTAAAAACAATGTTAAACTTCTCGTTACAGTAGGTGGGGACGATACTGCTTCCACTGCGAACCGTATCGCTAAGTTCTTGGAGGAAAAAAATTATCCTATCTCTAACATCCATGTTCCGAAAACTATCGATAACGACCTTCCTCTTCCGGTAGGTTCGCCCACATTCGGATACCAGTCTGCAAAGGATCAGGGTTCCGTTATCGGACGTACGCTTTACACTGACGCTAAGACCAGTGAAAACTGGTTCGTGGTTGCAGCTATGGGACGTTCTGCAGGACATCTTGCATTCGGAATCGGTACTGCATGCCATTATCCGATGATCATCGTTCCAGAGATGTTCAATAAAACGACTATCACAGTAGACAAAATAGTGAAACTTATGGTTTCTACTGTTTTGAAACGCAAGCTCATGGGAGTGAACTACGGTGCTATTATGGTATCGGAAGGAGTGTTCCACGATCTTAGTGCGGAAGAAGTTGAAAAAACTGGCGTACAATTTACTTACGATGCTCATGGACACCTTGAATTGGGTAAAATTTCAAAAGCACAGGTGTTCAACACTATGCTTGAGAATGCGCTTGCTGAAGTTAAAGTTAAAGTAAGAAGCCGTCCGGTAGAGATAGGGTATGAAGTAAGATGCCAGACACCGATCGCTTACGATCTTGTTTACTGTTCGATGTTGGGCATGGGAGTTTACAAACTCTTCACTGAAGGTAAATCGGGATGTATGGTTTACGTCGATCCGGCAGGGGAAGTATCTCCGTTGTTCCTGAAAGATCTTCAGGATACTAAAACAGGAAAAATTCCGCCGCGTCTCGTCGACATCAACTCTAACAAGATACAGTCGGTTATTCAGAACCTTCTTCATTTTATTACTCCGGAAGATTACGAAGGTGCCAAACAATATGTTTCTAATCCGGAAGAATATGATTTCTATAAAATACTTAACTGGTAATCAGTGGTATTCGATAATAAAAAGGGAGCCCTTAGGCTCCCTTTTACAATTCTATTTCTTCGATATTTCCGGTCTCCACGTACCATAAGTATCCGTTGATATCTTCATACCCCATCTGTTGAAGAAGATACATATAATTCCTTACCTGACGAATATACCTATTATCGCTCTTCTGTCCGAATTTATAATCGATCACCACAGCTTTTTTCCCTTTTATCATTACGCGGTCAGGGATTTTTATTTTGTAAATTTCGGAAGGTACGAGTACTGCATTTTCGATCCGGACTTTGTCCCAGCCTCCGTCGAACCATGAAGCGACGTAGGGATTATCCAGTGCCTTACCGATTTTTTCTGATAACGGTCTGATATCGCTGTTGGAGATAGCGCCTTCGAATTCCAGTTTTTTAAGTACGTCATCTATATCGTTACTTGTCACAATGGATTCGAATACACGGTGCATTATCCGTCCGTAATTTCTCGAACTCATTGTGTTCCCTGTATTTTCGAGTTTATCAGCGGATGTTTTTAACCTGAGTTTGCCGCGGAAGTCGGTTACGGGATATAATATTTCCATACGTTTTTCCTGTTCCTGTTTGCCGCAATCTACATTTATTCCCTTTAGTCCGAACTCATAAATTTTGCGAAGTTCCTCGATGGTCAGAGTTCCTTCCATATTACCGATATGTACAGTATTATTATCCGAAACTTCGATGATTCGCAGTATGGAATTATTGACTGTCGTGGATTTCAAGTTGCGGGGACTCTCCATGAATATATGAAGTTCGTCCTCGGCCCGGGTTACTGCGACATATAACAAATTCAGATTATCTATATGGGAATAGACCAATTCTTTCAAATAGTATTCAGCATAGAATGACGACCCAAGTAATTTTTTATATCTTAAGGGGTAATTCCCGAGCTGTTTTACCACTTCTGTATCCGTATTTCCCCATATAATGCTCCTGCTGTTGGGGTCCATGTTCCACGATACGTAAGGCATAAACACTACCGGATACTGAAGTCCCTTTGCTTTGTGGATAGTAATTACGGTTATAGCATTCTGTCCATGCGGTAGATTTATGGATTCTGCCGATCCGTTCTCTTCCCACCATTTTAAGAAGAGGTGCATATCCGAAATTTTAGAAGAGGAATAGGATAGTATCTGGTCGTGCAGGGCTTGGAGATAAGCCGTGTCATCCGGATCCTTGCCAAGGTCGTAACGTGAAACAATCATCTCGAAGGATTCTTCCAATGATACCGTTTTGATCGATCTCAGGAAATCGAGCTCTTCGTCCGTAATAGTGTGGTGAACCATTCTCCCCATAAAAGTGAGGTAAACAGCCTCGCTGACCTTCCTGTTTATATTTGCCGCGATACGCATACATGAAATTACGAACTGAACCACAGGTGAATTTCCAATTATAAGAGCCTGCTGTGTAACGACATCATAACAATAGCCGTCGTTCCCGGAACTTTTCTTCTTCAGTAAAATATTCGCTATCGTAGTTGCTTCGTAGTTATAACGTACGATGACCGCAATGTCGCTTGCGCGATATCCACGGTTCTGGACCTCTTTGATCTGTTCTATAAAATATTCTTCGTCGAATCCTTTTTCCGGATCTTTTTCATATTCTGTTATTTTTATGTAACCGCTGTTGCCGCTATTTTTGCCGGATGTTTTCTGTACAGAATTTTTATAGGCTGTTTGTGTTAGATCGGTAAGTTCATTTTTTACGAACCCGTTTATCTGACCATTAACCGCAGCATCTTCCAGTATTCCATTCAGCAGATTATTCTCAGAATCGGCAAGTCGGGTAATAAGATTATTGTTAAAATCGATTACATCCGGTTTACTTCGGTAATTAGTGTCGAGGCTCACCGGTAAGGAATCCGAAAACTTTTCTTCTACGCCGCTTCCCAATATATCCCAGTTTCCACCTCTCCAGCGGTAAATGGATTGCTTTATGTCGCCGACCACCAGAACCGAATTCCCTTCATCCTGGGACAGGGCGTTCTCCAACAATGGAATGAAATTTTTCCACTGGGAGTGAGATGTATCCTGAAATTCGTCGATCATGTAGTTACTGTAATGATTACCAGCCTTCTCGAAGATAAATGGTGTATCGTTGTTTTCAATCAACTTGTTGATAATACGGTTTGTATCAGATATCAGCATAAGGTTGTTCTCATTACAGATGTCGTTTATTTTTTTCGATATATCCGCAAAAAGAGCAAATACCCTGAAATTTTCTTTAATCAATAGTAAGGTATTGACGTATTTGTTGTTACGGTCGTAATTCCCGCAAAGGTCTGTAAGTATAGGTTTTAAAACAGGAATAGCGGAAATTATTTCACTCTTGTTTTTACAACTTTTGGAATACCATTTTTCATCCGACATTAAAGCGTCGGAAACTCTTTTACCGTAGGGAGTGTTTATGTTGCCGTTTGCAAGCTCGTAAAAATAATTTATAAATCCTTTGCGCCCGTAAGCGAAGTCGTCCGGTGAAAGTCCGAATGTATTCAGATGATTGACAGCTTCCTGAGCCGTGTCTTTGATCTTTGCTGAATATTTGGCCAGCCATTCGTTGACCGAGGCGAGGATTTTATTTAGTTCTTTTTTGTCGGACGGAGGATTGTAAAGGCTCCGGAATTCTTCCGTGAAAATTTCTTTACCTAAATTTACGAGTTCACTTTTAAAATCCCATTTTTTGTTATCGTCGATGCGTTCGTCCACGAGTTCCGTTATCCAGTTTCTCAACTCGGGATCTTTGGAGGAATCTTCGATAAGGGAATCTACCGCATTGGATAGTACGCCTTCCGTTTTAAGTTCGAGATTAACGTCATTGTCTATTCCCAGTTCCCTGAAGAATGCGTGAATGATTCTCTGGAAGAATTTATCGATCGTCATGACCGAGAACCTCGAATAGTCGTGAAGTATTCGAGTTCGCGCGATTATCGCCCGTTCCCTTATCTGACTGCTCGAGAATCCTGTTTCTTTTTTCAATTCTTCCAGAAATGCCGGCAGCCTCCCGTCTTTATCGATTCCGTTGGCAAGATCGTTGATCTCTTTGATAATACGGTGCTTCATTTCTTCCGTCGCCTTATTGGTGAATGTAACAGCGAGAATATTCTTGTAAACATCCGGATCCTTTATTACCCTGCTGACATATTCGTATGACAGCAGGTAAGTTTTACCGGAACCTGCGGAAGCCTTGACTATTTTTATTGTTCCCATACTACCTCCATATTGTCTATGATGTTTAAATCGATATCTGGCGTGCCTCCTGTTTTAGTACAAACATAAGCGGAGAGAACCGTTCCGTAACGGTGTGCCTCACGTATGGAATGGCCGTTGGTAAGTTTATGAATGAATCCGGCCGTAAAAGAGTCGCCAGCACCGACCGTGTCTGCTATTGTAACCTTCGGCGGCCTGCATATGGATACTTCGCCGTTATTCATAACCATGCTTCCGTTTTTGCCATAGGTTAAAATGATGGTGGATATTCCGTATTTTTGGCTGATCGTTCTGCAAAAATACACATCGTTGCCGGTTATTTTTTCTATTGATTTTATGATGTCGCGTTCCTCATGGTTGATCTTCAGAATGTCGCATGCGACAAGACATTTTATAATAATTTCGTTATTATAAAATTGCTGTCTCAAGTTCAGGTCGCAGACATTTAAACATTTTTCATTAGTATTGCTCAAGAACCCGAAAATGGAGATTTTCGTTTGTTGATATCTTAAGGGCAGGGTTCCGAAACATACAGCCGTACATTTTTTAGCGATTTCGATCGAGTCATCGTTTAATATTATTTCATCCCATGCTGTGTTCTCGGAAATTTCATAAGTCGGAGAACCGTATGTGTCGGTACTTACGATAACGGTTCCTGTCGGTTTTTCGGATATTTCCAGCAAATATTTCATGCCTTTTACGGCAAGCTCTTTGGTCAATTCCGATCCGTTCGTATCATTTCCGACTGAACTTATAAGTACCCCGTTGTTCCCGAGCCTGTTAATGTGATAAATAAAATTGGTGGGAGCTCCGCCGAGATATTTGCCGTCCGGGAAAATATCCCAGAGAACCTCACCGATGCCGGCTATGATTTTGTCCATAAAAAAACCTACTTCTGTAAGTCAAAAGTAGGAATTTTTATCTTGATAGTATCGTAATTCAAAATATTTAGCCGTAAATCTCCTTTTTAGCTGCCTTCAAAGTATTTTTCATAAGTGAAATTATTGTCATAGGACCTACGCCTCCCGGAACAGGAGTGATGTAACTGCATTTCGGAGCTACCTCGTCGAATTTTACATCTCCGAGAAGTTTCCAGCCCGATTTCGTTTTATCACTCTTTACACGTGTAATACCGACGTCGATTACTACTGCTCCGTCTTTGACCATATCCGCTGTCACGAATTCCGCGATACCCAAGGCAGCAATGATTATATCCGCTTGTGCTACTTCTTCTTTAAGATTTGCGGTTCTGCTGTGACATATTGTAACCGTGCAATCCCATCCTTTCTGAGATAGAAGATTCGCAATAGGTCTGCCGACAATATTGCTTCTGCCGATTACAGCGCATTTTTTACCTGCTGTCTGGATGTTGTAGTATTTAAGAAGTTCGAGTATGCCGTCTGGTGTCGCAGGAAGATATGAGGGAAGTCCGTTTATCATGCGTCCCGTATTTACCGGATGGAAGCCGTCCACATCTTTTTTAGGATCTATGGCTTCGGTAACCTTTTGTTCAGAAATATGTTTGGGCAAAGGAAGCTGTACTATGAAACCATCTACGGTATCGTCATTGTTGAGTTTGACAATTTCATCGAGAAGCTGTTCTTCGGTGATCGTTTCTTCGAATTTGAGAACTGTCGACCTGAATCCGCACTCGTTACAACATTTTTCTTTATGTCCTACGTAGGTATGGCTCGCACCGTCGTCTCCGACAAGAATAGCAACAAGATGAGGAGCTCTTTGTCCTGCTTCCGTCAATTTACGGACTTCGGCAGAAATGTCTGCCTTCAGGCTGTCCGCAACCTCTTTACCCTTGATTAATTCCATAATTATCTTTTTTTCCTCATTTTAGGCATTTTACCGAATGACCCGCCCGCAACTGTTTTCATCATTTTACGCGTGTCCTCGAATTGTTTCAGGAGCCTGTTTACCTCTACAAGAGATCTTCCGCTGCCTTTTGCAATCCTCTCCCTGCGCGTGCCGTTGATAATAGCTGGATTTGCTCTTTCTTCCGGAGTCATCGAGTAAATGATGGCTTCGGTATATTTGAATGCGTCGTCGCTGATCTCCACGTCCTTCAATGCTTTTCCTGCACCCGGGATCATCGATGCTATATCTTTAAGATTACCCATTTTTTTGATCTGAGCTATCTGCGCAAGGAAGTCATTGAAGTCAAACTGATCCTTTACGAGTTTTTTCTTAAGTTTACGGGCTTCATCTTCGTCATACTGTTCCTGTGCTTTTTCCACAAGGGATACGATATCACCCATTCCGAGTATCCTGTCAGCCATACGTTCAGGATGGAATACCTGAAGAGCATCCATTTTTTCGCCCATGCTGACGAATTTGATCGGTTTGTTTACGACCGAACGGATTGATATAGCTGCACCGCCGCGCGTATCACCGTCGAGTTTGGTAAGTACCACACCGTCGAAATCGAGCCTGTCGTTGAATTCTTTCGCGGTATTGACTGCATCCTGTCCTGTCATCGAGTCGACGACGAAAAGAATCTCTCCCGGCTCGATGGCTTTTTTTATGGCAGCGATCTCGTTCATCATCTCTTCATCTACAGCAAGACGTCCTGCGGTATCGACGATCACTGTATTTATGTGATTATCCTTTGCATATTTTATTGCGTTCTCAGCGATCTTTACAGGATCCTTAATATCTTCCGTATAAACTTCTACATTTACCTGTTCACCGAGAATCTTCAATTGGTCAATCGCCGCCGGTCTGTAAACGTCGCCTGCGACAAGAAGAACCTTTTTTCCTTTTTTGCTTTTTATGAAACTTGCGAGTTTGCCGGAGAATGTAGTTTTACCCGAACCCTGGAGTCCCGCTATAAGGATTACCGCTGGATTGCCTGAAAGGTCGATATCGGACATGGTGCCGCCCATGAGAGCCGCAAGTTCATCATGTACGATCTTAACCATTTGCTGGCCCGGTTTAACGGCAGTAAGTACGTTCTGTCCGAGAGCTTTTGTTTTTACATCGTCAGTAAATGTTTTTGCAACCTTGTAGTTGACGTCTGCATCGATAAGCGCCCTTCTGACTTCTTTAAGGGTCTCTGCTATGTTTATTTCCGTGATCTTGCCTTCGCCTTTAAGCAGTTTAAAGGACCGTTCAAGTTTATCGCTTAAATTTTCAAACATTACTTGTGGATTTTAAGAGTACAAATGTAGATAATTTCTATAAAAAATGAAATAGCTCACGTCGTCTTTCTAAACAACAAAACGGCGTTTTACAACGCCGTTTTGTAAAATCTATGTTGGTTATCGATTAACCGAGGGATCCTAATAATATACCTGCAGCGACTGCACTGCCGATAACCCCGGCGACGTTCGGACCCATAGCGTGCATAAGAAGGTAATTAGTTTTATCGTATTTCAACCCCATATCGTGAGATACACGCGCAGCAGCAGGAACCGCCGATACGCCTGCATTGCCGATAAGAGGATTGATTTTATTATTTCCTTTAAGAAAGAGGTTCATTAATTTCACGAAAAGAACACCGCCCATAGTCGCTACGAAGAATGAACATGCGCCCAATATGAAGATTCCGAGGGAATCTTTTGTGAGGAATGTCGTAGCCTGTGTTGAAGCACCTACCGTAAGACCGATAAGGATAGTTACGATATCTATAAGCGGACCGCCTGCCGTAGTCGCAAGACGTTTCGTAACACCGCTTTCCCTTAATAAATTGCCTAAGAATAGCATACCCAAAAGTGGAATAGCCGTAGGGACGAGGAATGTCGTCATAAGAAATCCTATGATAGGGAAAAATATCTTTTCGTTCTGTGAAACCGGACGCGGCGGTTTCATTTTCATTACGCGTTCTTTTTTTGTAGTGAAAAGCCTCATAACTATCGGCTGAATAAGCGGTACCATTGCCATGTACGAATATGCCGAGACGGCGACCGCACCCAAATATTCGGGCTTAAGTATCGATGTAAGGAATATAGCCGTTGGTCCGTCCGCACCTCCGATAATTGCAATCGATCCTGCTTCCGCACCGGTAAAACCAAGAGCAAGGGCTCCCATGTAAGCAATAAATATACCTACTTGTGCCGATGCTCCGACAAGCATGAGCTTAGGATTTGAGATCAAAGCCGAGAAGTCCGTAAGCGCACCGATGCCGAGAAAGATCAGCGGAGGATACAGTCCCCGTTTGACCCCGAAATAGAGATAGTTAAGTACGGAACCTTCTTCGTAAATGCCGACTTCCATTCCCGGAACAAAAGGTATGTTACCGATAAGTATACCGAAGCCTATCGGCACGAGAAGCATAGGTTCGAATTTATGTCTGATAGCGAGATAAATGAAGAAAAGACCTACCACTATCATGGCTATATGCGGCCATGTTACGTTGGCAAAGCCGGTTATCATCCAGAATTCTTTCAGATTCTCCCCCAAGAAGGAGAGTAATCCTGTATTTGCTGCTTCCGTCATGTTACTCCACAATTATTAATGTGTCACCTTCCAGTACGGAGTCTCCATTGCCTACTTTGACGGATTTCACGATTCCTTTCCTGTCCGATTCGATATTGTTCTCCATCTTCATAGCCTCGAGTACGCATATTCTGTCTCCGGCTTTGATCGATTGTCCTTCTTTTACCAGTATTTCCAGTATCACACCCGGGAGAGGACTTTTGATAGCGCCTGACGTTGCTATAGGTCTTGGTTTCGGTTTTTCCCGTAGGTCGGGAGATATTGCGGGAGTCTGGCTTATTTTGGTTACTTTGGGAGTCGACTTCAGTCCCGCAACTTCCACTTCGTACTCTGCTCCGTTTACGGCAACTTTAGCAATTCCGTTGTCAACGTTGTTTATCGAAACATTATATTCGTTGCCGTGTATCTTGAATTTATATTCTTTCATTTTTGTTTACTTTTTGTAAGGGAACGGTCTCATGTTGTAAATCTTGGAGTTCCACGGAGAATAAACCCTTGCTACTTTATTGATAGTAAGAACAGTGGATTCATTGTCGTGAATATCGTTCTGGTACATTTCCAGCGCCATAGCTATAGCCGCGATGGTTTCACCGTTCGACAGGTCGCCAGCAGGTTTTTTGGAAGATTTTCCCGAAACTACCGAAGCCGGTTGTGTTTTTTTCTTCTTGCCTGCAGTAAGATTTTTCATTACTTTACCTAACAGTGTGAAGAAAATGAACAAAGTGAAAAGTATAGTCAAAACAACGGCCATTGCTGTAATGGTCAGTACAAGTCCCGAAGGGTCGCGTTCTACGAATAAATCGGCTTTGGAAGGAAAGTCTTCTGCCGTTGCTGTAACGCTTTCAGCTATGCCGTGTGCTTCCGCAAAAGAAGGAATTGCGAATACGGCAAATATAATGAAACAAATAAATAATACCTTTTTCATCATTATAAAGGAATATTTGAGTGTTTCTTAGCCGGATTAGCAAGCCTTTTGGTTGCAAGGGACTGTAATGCCCTGATCACGCGGAAACGTGTGTTCCGTGGTTCGATAACATCGTCGATATAGCCGTACTTTGCCGCTACGTATGGGTTAGCGAACTTGTTGCGGTATTCATTCTCTTTCTCTTCTACGAGTTTTGCTTTTGCTTCAGGATCTTCAACTGCCGCTATTTCTTTGGATGCAAGTATTTCTATTGCACCTGAAGGGCCCATTACCGCTATTTCAGCAGTAGGCCATGCGTAGTTTATGTCTCCGCGAAGATGTTTTGAACTCATCACGCAGTATGCACCGCCATAGGATTTACGTAAAGTAACCGCTACTTTAGGAACGGTAGCTTCGCCGTATGCGAAAAGAAGTTTTGCGCCGTGAACGATAACTCCGCCGTATTCCTGACCTGTTCCAGGGAGGAATCCCGGAACATCGATCAATGTAACGATAGGAATGTTGAATGCGTCGCAGAAGCGAACGAAACGTGCCGCTTTGCGTGAAGCGTTGATATCGAGTACTCCCGCAAGATATTTAGGCTGGTTCGCCACGATACCCACGGATTGACCGTTGAATCTCGCAAAACATGTTATGATGTTAGGCGCGAAATTTTTCTGTGATTCCAGATAGTCGCCGTTGTCTACGATGGCCTCGATAACTTCGTACATATCGTAAGGTTTGTTGGGACTATCCGGTATTATTTCATTAAGCGAATCTTCGAGTCTGCTGATGCTGTCCGTATTAACAGCCAGCGGTGCATCTTCAAGGTTATTTTGAGGTATAAAGCTGAGAAGCTTGCGGATCAATGCCGCTCCTTCTTCTTCCGTATCGACAACAAAGTGAGCGACGCCTGATTTTGAAGAGTGTACGGATGCGCCGCCTAACTGCTCCTGGGTAACGTCTTCACCGGTAACGGTTTTGACTACTTTAGGACCGGTAAGGAACATGTAGCTCGTTTCTTTCTTCATTATCACGAAATCGGTTAGGGCAGGGGAGTATACAGCACCTCCCGCACAAGGGCCGAAAATTTCAGATATCTGGGGGATTACTCCCGACGCAAGTATATTTCTCTGGAAAATTTCCGCGTATCCTGCGAGTGCATTTACTCCTTCCTGGATACGTGCTCCTCCCGAGTCGTTAAGTCCTATGACAGGAGCTCCGGTTTTCATCGCAATATCCATGACTTTGCATATTTTGCCGGCCATAGTCTCTGATAACGAACCGCCGAATACTGTGAAATCCTGTGCGTAAATATACACTAGTCTCCCTTCTATGGTACCGTAGCCCGTTACCACACCGTCTCCGTAATAGGATTCTTTGTCGATCCCGAAGTTGTTGCATTTATGAGTTACGAACATGTCGAACTCTTCGAAACTGCCTTCGTCCAACAGGAGTTCAATTCTTTCCCTTGCGGTTAATTTTCCCTTTGCATGTTGCGAAGCGATCCTTTTCTCTCCACCACCGTTCTTCGCCTTGATGCGAAGGTCGATCAGTTCTTCTACTTTTTTCTGAATGCTGCTCATTATCCTTTAAAATTACTTGTTTTTGTCCTCGCAGAGTTCAGTTAATACCCCATGAGTAGATTTCGGATGGAGAAAAGCGATACTTAAACCTTCCGCACCTTTTCTCGGAGCCTGGTCGATCAGTTTTATTCCTGCATCGGAACATTCCTGAAGGGCTCCTTCAAGATTATTGACGGCAAATGCAATGTGATGCACGCCTTCGCCTTTTTTTTCAATGAACTTTGCAACAGAGCTGTCTTCGCTTGTTGCCTCGAGCAGTTCGATCTTGGTCTGCCCGACCTTAAAAAAGGCCGTTTTTACTTTCTGATCCGCTACTTCTTCGATGCTGTAGCATTTGATTCCCAAGACATTTTCATAATAGGGAATCGCTTCCTCGAGATTTTTTACGGCAATCCCGATGTGCTCGATGTGTGTTAAGTTCATTTTTATGTTTTTAATGTTTTACTAATGTTTTGAAAATCGACCTACAAAAATAGTGGTAAACAATGAATTTATGTTCATTTTAAGCCTATAATTATAAAAAAAAGAATATGTTCTACAGCATGTGTTTTATTTCCGGAAGTTTCTTTGGGTCAAATAAGTTTTCGGTATACCGAATAAAGTCCTGAAGCCACCTCTTTGTCCCTGAATTTTAAGGAATAATTCCTTCCCTTATCTATCAATTCTTTTACCGCTTTTTTATCGAAAAGTATCGTGTTTATTGCCGAGGCCATTTCTTCGATGTTATGGGGATCGATATATATGCAGGCGTCTCCTCCTGTTTCAGGGAATACCCCGCCGCGGGAAGTTATAATCGGGACGCCGCTGTTCATGCCTTCGAGTATCGGTATTCCGAAACCTTCGTAAAAAGATGCGTAGACGAGTCCCTCGGACATCTGGTAAATTGATGGAAGATCGGAGAATTTAAGGTTGTGGATAAAATGCAGTTTGTTTCGGATGCCTTTATTTTCTGCATATTCGAGTATTTTATCCGCATAAGGAGTATGCCGTCCGCATGCGACGACATCTATGTCTATCTTATGTTCAGCAATAGCTTTAACTGCCGACAGTAAATTTTTGCGCTTCTCTATCGTTCCCACGCTTAACAGAAATTTTCCGGGCAGATTATATTTTTTACGTACCGTGTTTTTGTTTTCTTCATCTGCAATTTCATAAAACATCGGATCGCAGCCCTGATATACCACGTCGATTTTTTCCGGAGCGATCTGCCATACGTTCACAAGATCGTTCCTTGTTTGTTCGCTGATAGCTATTATCCTGTCAGCATTTTCACAGCTTTTACGATATTTTTTAGTATACAGATATCTGTCGAGAGGTTTATATAATTCGGGAAAATGTATGAAAATTATATCGTGCATGGTCAGTACAGACCTGGCTCGGGATTTTTTTATATCCGAAGGAAGTTCGTTGCTGAGTCCGTGAAAAATATCTATACTGTTCTTAACGATATCGTTAGAAAGGGCATAGCTTCTCCATAAGGATGGAAATTTCTTATGAAGAAAAATTTCAGGGTACATTACGGACATATTCGGTTGAACAAGGAAATTTACACGGCTCTCTTTTTTAGGAGAGAAAAGAAAATATTCGTTTTCAGGAAAATATTCCGAAAGCAGGTTCACCGCTCCCCTGCTGTAATTTCCGAGACCGCTGTTGTTGAAAAAAATTCTTTTTGCGTCGAATCCTATTTTCATTCCACTTTTCCCCTTATGGTTAATAATACCGGACTTTTGTCCGCATTTGTTTTTACTTCGACTATTTTATAAAAAACACCTTCTTCTTTGGATTTGAACGTGACAGTTAATTTGTCCCTCTCTCCTGGAAGGAGAGGCTTTTTGGTCCATTTCACTCTGGTGCAGGTACACGTTTTTTTTACCGATTCAATAATTAAAGGCCTGTTTCCGTTATTATTATACGTGAACTCGAACTCGACGCTTTCGTTTTTGGAAATATTCCCGAAATCATGGGCAATAGTTTCAAAAGATATCTCCGGAGTTTGTTTGCCTGCCGCGGATTCGCTTTGCGAAAATACCTGAAAACACGGTAATGAAATGAATAATAATAGAATGATCTTTTTTATCATAGGGCCGGTGAAGGTATTTAAAATATTGATATGTATTAAAAAATTCATATATTTATTCCGAAACTAACTAAAATATCAGAACAAATTTACAAATAAAATCATGCAGAGGAAATTATATATAAGTATTCTATTTCTCACGGCATTAATTTTTTCGGTTAATGCCCAGAGGATAGTTATCGGAGAGAAGGCCCCTGATGTGAAAGTAGCTGTATGGGACAGGGACATTGCACCCAAGTCCGTTTCAAAGGCTGTTCTGCTGGATTTTTTCCATTCTGCCAACGATCAGTGTGTTAAAAATATGCCCGTACTCAATTCGTTGCAGGAAAAATACGGTGATAAATTAAGCGTTATAATTATTACCCGTGAGACCGGCGACAAAATGGCACCTATTATCAATGGCAAAAATTACCGGTTTTTTGTGGGCTACGACGGTGAAGGCAAAACTTTTACTTCGTACGGCGTAAGGTTCGTGCCGTTCAGCGTTCTTATAAATTCCGGCGGGCGTGTTGCATGGACAGGGAATATTTCATCGCTTACTGAAGATGTAATCAATAAAGCATTGAGATAAAAACGACACTTTAAAATGATGTGGTTCCCTTAAATGGAATAACAATATAATAATGTGGCCCATTAAAATAGGACTTGGATTCTATTTAGACTTTGTATTCTTCATTGTTCTTGGCGCATCGGGATTCTCTTCATCAAGCGATCCGCGATAATGCATACATCCGGACATGAATTGCAGCCAATCCGGAACTTCTATGGATGTGTAATATCTTTCAGGCGGTAGATTCCATAAATCAGGTTGGAACCAACGCCATTCGTGTCCCATAACATCCCGGATAACTGATCCTTCGCGTAATTTTTACTTCGTCAATGAGTTATTCCCGTGACATGTCATTCAGATCGTTATCCATAACGCTTGTATTAATTCGAATATAAACAATATTTTACTTCATCTGACTGGAGGCATCGAACTACATACGACGCGACTTTTCTTTAATTTTCGTGGTTTAATTTAATTAAAAGTTTACAGCGTATCTCATAAAGCACCCCAAAAGTCGAACTTTAACTTTTGGGGTGCTTCCAAAAAGATACGTTTTTTTATTTAATTATTCAGCTTCCTTTAAGGGAGTTAATGTTACATCTCCTAAAAGTCCCGATGCCATCGGATTCCATTTTGCTGCAGAGAATTTACCGTCAGGACCGGTATTATCCCTTCTTCTCGCAGGGAAGTTAGTATTGTAGAAAATTCTCCAGTTTACATTTCTCTTGTCGAGATCCGCGATCCTGTTCGCCATAAGATTACTTACCCGTACCTTAAGTTCGTCGTTGCCCTTGAACATATTGTCAGAAATTACTATAGAGTATGGGTGGTTTATCATTGTGCCGATATACTCACCGTTAAGGTATACCGAGGCACTCTCTTTTACATTACCGAGATCCAGCAGCCATTCGTTTATGCCTTCCGGCAATGCCGGAAGAATAGTCGTATATTCAGTAGTGCCGGAGAATATCGAATATTCCTGTCCGTATTCGGTCCATGAACCCAGATCCGCCACAATTTTTTTAGCCGGAAGGTTAGGGCCCCCTTTAATAAATTCTACCTCCCATTTTCCCGATAATGTTATTGCTTGTCCGTTTTTTTCATAGAACGGATATATTTTACCGGAATATTTTCCTTTAAAGGTCTCGACAATAATCGATTCCTGTGAATCCAGTTGTATATATATTTCGGTTTTGCCGTCGGAGATGCGTGTTCTCGCATAACCGTCTGTACCGTGCATAGGATCGTACAGTGCCGCAGAACCCAGTTCCGTGTTAAGTGCTACCCATCCGTCGAATTTATTTTTCGATGTATTTTTTATAAAATAATAATAGTTGCCGTCGTCTTTAACCCTTCTTATGGACTGAAGACCGTCGGTATACATTTTTTCCGGAGAAATGCCGGAATTTTCGAAAAGTGTCTTAATATCTGCCGACATAATGATCTTTCCTTTGCCGTAATCAGCAGTAAGGAGTTGGTCGGAAACTTCTTTAAATGAAATTTTGTCTTTGATGGTTTCCATTTTCTTTCTCGATTTTTCGAGACCGGACAGCCCCGGAACATCGGACGGAAGCTCTTTAAAGAAAAGTATCGTTGATCCTTTATCCGCAAGTTCGGCAAGTTTTTCGAATGTTTCGACTGGCATATGATGGGAAAAAGGTACAGCTATAACCTTGTAATTATTACCTCCCGTGACAAGCTGTCCGCCCGAATATGAAACATCCTGTAACTGCTTGTCGGATATCGCGTCCCATGAATAGCCGTTTTGAGTTAAATAATCTCCACATTCTTTAATTGAAATATTATTGAAAAAATCCCCCGAGTGAAAATGTTTCAGCATACTTCTGCCTGGTGAGGACCATACATCCGAAATATTAAAGTAAAGTAAAATGTCGTTAGATGGTCTTCCTTCCTGTAAGAAACTCTGAGAGCGGGTAATATATTGATTTAACGTTCCGAAATCTTCCCAGAAACTGTTTTGAGGGGCGAAATGCACTGCTGCATAGAATAATCTTCCCGGCCATTCCGCATCTTCCGGCGAATATGCCGTACCGTGGTAGAAAATATGGTTGACTCCTGCCAGAAGGAAGTTGTCGAGTACGTTTTTTACATCGCCGAGAGTGGAGTGAAAATGTTCGTTTAGCCAGGTTGCCGATTCGGAGGATACTAATTTTTTCCTGTAACATGCGCCGCAGAAGGAGCGCTTTTAAGATTGACTATATCGCGGCCTTCGATTTCCGGTATATCGCTTGCCGCATAGAGATCGAGTACGTTCGCAGGAGATCCATGGGATTGGTTTCTTATTCCTTTGCCTTTATCTGCCGCCCATTTCTGCCATGCCATGGTGTATTTTTCGAGAAGAAGATCCCCGATAGTTACACGGTAGTCATATATAACTCGTGAATTGGTATCGTCGTTATCCAATCCCAATAATGCGGGAATATATTTTCTAAGGTCGTATCCGCGCCTTTTTTCGAATTCTTTAAAAAACTCCGGGGTCCATGTGGATTCTCCGTTGGCATCGTCAACTTCATAAGAGTCATTGAAAAAATATCTCAGATAACTTAGGTCATAACCTTTAAATGCATCGTCGAACCTTGCAAGATATTTTAAGAGTGCCTCTTCCGAGAAATGGTCTATTACATTCCCTTCGCCTCCCGGACCTGCACGTTCCACCATCTTGCCATGATTGCCCTGATATAGTGCACAAACTATCCATTCTCCATCTCCCGGAGCCGTCCATTCCAACCGTTTGTCTTTTACCTGATTCGTAAGGTCTATTACCTCATCGGATCCGATTTTATTTGCTGTTACGATTATCAACGGAAGTTCCTGTGGATAACGTATCTGGTCGAAAGCGTAATCCTGGAGATTTTCATTTGCTGTTACAGGATATTTTATCTGGTCTACGGTGACTTTAAGTCCTTCTGTTTTTATATATGGTTTTTGAGTAAAGGACATCGATTCCGAAAAAGTACCGCCTTCTTCGACTCTGAATACTGAAGAAGCTATATATTTACATTCGATTTCTTCGTCGACCCACGGACCGCCGAACGGCCATCCGGATGCGTTGGCAAGATCGACCCCGAGTCCGAGCCTTTTAGCTTCGTTTAGGGTATACATAAGTTTATCCATCCATTCAGGCGAAAGGAAATCTATGAACTGATCCTCTTCTCCCCGTACACCGTAAATAGGGGTTATTTCTACTCCCCCGAGCCCGGACTTCTGATATTCTTCCAGAGTATATTTTAGTCCTTCTTCCGTGACTGCGCTTCCGTGCCACTGCCACCGCGTCCAGGGTTTGGTTTCCTGTTGGATTTCGGGCCATTGAATGTTCCCTGTTTCCTTAATATACCTGGATTTTTTTTCGCCGCATCCGTATAATCCGGTCGTTAATGCAAGGGCCAAAAATATTCCCGTTAACGAACTGGTAATTTTTTTAGGCATTTTTTAGTAGTTTAGTGTTTTGTTATGCAAAGTTAAAGTATTTGAAAATAAAAGTTTAAATAGGAAATTATATATTCATTAAAACCAACTGAAACAGAAATGAAAACTATTTTACGATTGTCAGGCATAGCGCTGATCGCTGTGTTTCTGAGTATTGCGCATTGTATGGCTTCAGCCGGAGGATATTACAATGTCAGGGATTACGGTGCTGCCGGAGACGGGAAAAATATCGATAGCGATGCCGTTAACGAGGCAATAAAAGCGGCTGCTTCAGCCGGAGGCGGTACGGTTTATTTTCCAGCGGGAACTTATTCGTGTTATTCGATAAGATTGGAAAATAATATCCGTATTTACCTGGATATGGGAGCGGTAATCAAAGCTGCCGTTGCGACGCAGGATAAAGGTTATGATCTGCCGGAAGAAAATCCTAATAACAAATACCAGGACTTCGGACACAGCCACTGGAAGAACAGTCTTATCTGGGGAATCGGTATTCATGATATCGCAATCGAAGGACACGGAATGATCGATGGACCAGAAGGCCTTGCAAGAGGAGAAAGAAGATCGGCAGGAATCAACGGAGCCAACAAAGACATCGCTCTGAAAGAATGTTGGAACGTGACGATACGGGATGTGTCCATGCTTATGTGCGGACATTTTGCTCTCCTTGCGACAGGAGTTGACAATATGATACTCGATAATCTTACGGTCGATACCAACCGGGACGGATTCGACATAGATTGCTGTTCTAATGTATCGGTAATTAACTGCCGGGTAAATACACTGAACGACGATGCCATAGTTCTTAAAAGCTCTTATGGCCTTGGATATGCCAAGGCGACGGAGAACGTGACCTAACGAACTGCATCGTATCAGGGTATGATCCGGGAACAATGATGGACGGAACCTTTGGACGTACTATCGAACGTGCGCCGGACAGGGACGGACCGACCGGAAGAATAAAATTCGGAACCGAATCGAACGGAGGGTTTAAAAATATAACGATAACGAACTGTACGTTCGACCGCTGCCGCGGACTTGCGATAGAGACTGTCGACGGAGGAGTTATCGAGGATGTAGTAGTCAATAATATCGCTATGCGCGATATATCCAATTTCCCCATATACATTCGTCTGGGCAACAGGGCGAGGGGGCCGGAAGAATCGACTCCAGTAGCCAGGATAAGAAGGGTGAGTATATCGAATTTAACGGTTAAAAATGCAGACTGCCGTTATGCTTCCATTATTGCCGGTATTCCCGGACATCCTGTAGAAGATATATTTTTAAGCAATATAAACATAGAATATAAAGGCGGACTTACTATCGGGGATGCGGCGAATCAGCCGGAACATCTTGTGAATAATTTCTTTACACGGAACGAACCCAACGCGCCGCGTGATCCGTTCGATGTTCCGGAACGTATAAAAGATTATCCGGAGCCGAGTACTATGGGAATTCTTCCTGCATACGGATTTTTCGTACGCCATGCGAAAGATGTGGAGATGCACAATGTAAAGGTAACTTATATGGAGGAAGATACCCGTGTTCCTTATTTGTTCATCGATGTAGACGGACTTACTTTCAGTAATGTTAAAGGGCAATCCCCGGAAGGAACCCCGGTTTTCCATATGAAAAAAGTATTGAACTTCGTCCCTCTTACTCCGCTGGATCCGGACCGCTATGCTTTCCCGGATATGGATTAATTTAAAAGACTGCTTAAAGGCAGTCTTTTTTTAATTTCTCAGAGAGAAATGGAAGTCCCTCTGCCGCCCTCATTTTTATTATTTCGACCTCGTTCCTGATTCCGGAAGTATCCGGATCGTTGGGATCGACCACGTAAACTTTAGTATTCTCTTTTACATAACGTACAAGCGATGCTGCCGGATACACGGCAAGAGATGTACCTGCTACAATAAATATATCTGCTTCTTCCGCTATCTTCACTGCGGAGTCGAACATTGGTACGGATTCCCCGAAAAAAACCACAAATGGACGTAATAAAGATTCTTTTGCGCATCTTGCCTCAGGATCCTGTTCCCATCCTTCTATGGGATAGATAAGGTTATCATCGACGGAACTGCGGAGCTTACGGAGTTCCCCATGAAGGTGCAGCACATTACTGCTTCCCGCACGTTCATGAAGATCGTCGATATTTTGCGTAATTATCCGGACGTCGAACAATTCTTCCAGTTCCTTCAGAACACAATGTCCCGCATTAGGTTCTTTGGAGAGAAGTTCCTTACGACGCATATTGTAAAATTCCAGTACCTGCGGACGATTGCGGGCAAGAGCTTCCGGGGTGCATACATCTTCTATCCGGTATTTGGCCCACAGTCCGTCTTCGTCTCGGAACGTTCCTATTCCGCTGTCCGCGCTTACCCCCGCTCCGGTAAATACAACGAGTTTTTTTCTATCGACCATTTTCTGATGAATATTGTTTAAGCGCCCGGGCGAGCTGATCCGGACACGAGGTGCCTTTGCCATTGCAGTTTATTCCTTCGAGGCGTGCGATGATATGTTCAGCTGCCATTCCTGACGTGAGGGCTGCGATTCCCTGTGAATTGCCGCTGCACCCTCCGGAGATCATAACTTTTTTTATTATTCCTCTGTCGTTTATTTCGATATCCATCTTGCGGGCGCATACGCCCTGCGGGATATATTCGATGTATTTCGTTGTTTCCATTTATTTTATTTTATTCCTGCGCTTTGTAAAACGTCTATTATCGTAGGATATGTATCTTTCATGTATTCATGTATTTCATTTTCAGTCACCCATCTTGCTTCCGAAATATTCTCTTCCGTTTGCGGAACAGGTTTTTCGGATCCGTGATATTCCATCAGGTACCACTTTGTCGGTTTTGCTATCCATTCACCCCTCAGTTCATAAAGGTGGCAAGTTTCCGTAAGAAACTTTTTTCTTTCGACTCCGTTTATTCCGCATTCTTCCTCAACTTCGCGTACGGCACAGGTTTTACAATCCTCATCCTCTTCGGTTTTTCCTTTGGGCAGGTCCCATTTGTCCAGTCTGCGTATCATAAGGATGTCATTTCTGTCGTTACATACGACTCCGCCCGCCGCGGGAATAATGCGGAACAGAAAAAGGATTTCATTTTTCTTTTCGATTATGTCATTGCATATTAATACCGTCCGTTTGGTATTTTGAAGTTTTTGTAACAACTTTGTCCTTCCGACTTGGTCTGCGGTAAAATTTTCATCGGACATAATTTCTCCGTCGTTGTATTTTGCCGCGTCGTTGTCGATTATCAATACGTTGTCGTTAAGATAGATTTTATACATTTGAAATGAGCAATATTAGTAAAGAAATCGCTAAAAGCCTTCTGCAAATTAAGGCAATAAAATTAAATCCGGCAAACCATTTTACATGGGCATCAGGGTGGTTCTCCCCCATATACTGCGATAACCGCAAGATTTTATCTTTTCCGGAAGTAAGGAAGCAGGTATACAAAAGCTTTGCAAAAATAATTTCCGAAAAATATCCCGACGCGGATGTTATCGCGGGAGTTGCGACCGGAGCCATAGCTCACGGAGCACTTGTAGCGGAAGAAATGGGTAAACCTTTTATTTACGTTCGCTCTTCTCCCAAATTCCACGGGCTCACGAATCAGGTCGAGGGGAGTTACAATAAAGGGGATAAAGTAGTTGTTGTCGAGGATCTTGTATCTACCGGAGGAAGCAGCCTTAATGCCGTAGAAGCATTGCGCGATGCGGGATGCGAAGTACAGGGAATGGCGGCTATTTTTACTTACGGCTTCCCGGATGCGGAACAAAATTTCCGAAAGGCGGGAGTTAAACTGGATACGCTCAGTGATTACGGCACCATGATTGAGCTCGCGATAGAGCAGGGTTATGTTAAACCGGAAGAACTCGAAACATTGCAGGAATGGCGTAAAAGTCCGCAAACTTGGAAAAAGTAAAAAGAATGGAGAAATACGAGAGTAAACAGGTAAAAATAAATAAACCGGCATCGATGGTATACATGTCGATATCCGACTTCAACAACTTCACGCCGATGTTACAGGATAAAGTCGATGACTGGAATGTGGACGGAGATACGTGTTCCTTTAAAATAAAAGGGTTCCCGGCCCGTTTACGTATTATGGAGAAGACACCGTGCGAATGTATAAAAATTACCGGCGACGAGGGTTCGCCGTTCGAGTTTTTTTTCTGGATCCAGCTCAAGCAGATTGCGGATAACGATACGCGGATGAAGTTGACAATGCACGTAAAACTGAATATGATGATGAAAATGATGGTCGGTAAAAAATTGGAAAAAGGTATCGATGAGATGGCCGAGAAAATGGCCGAAGCATTCAATAATATTCCCGGATAATAAGAAATTATATGAAAAGAAGATACTTAGCCTTAATTACCATTGCTCTTCTGGTACTGGATCAGGTCGTAAAAATATGGGTCAAAACTCACATGACACTTGACCAGTATTTTTTAATTTTCGGGGAATGGTTCCAGATAAGGTTCCTTGAGAATCCGGGAGCGGCTTATGGATTCCAGTTCGGAGGAGATTACGGCAAACTTTTCCTGAGCCTGTTCCGGATCGCTGCGGTGGCGTTCCTTGCTTATTTTATAAACAGGCTGGTTAAGCATAATGCACCTAAGGGAGTATTGATAGGCTTCTTACTGATATTTGCCGGTGCGATAGGCAATATTATCGACAGTGCATTTTACGGACTTATATTCAGTGAATCCACATACAGTACGGTTGCCGCAATGTTTCCGGAAGGAGGGGGGTATGG
>Ga0192242_10012_pt1 | contig 92882 bp, 64 predicted proteins | sample Koala_Koa27_J3_FD_131235 | JGI IMG/M metagenome (GOLD analysis project Ga0192242, IMG submission 131235) | Enriched cells from koala feces incubated with labeled cellulose particles, San Francisco Zoo, California, United States - Koala_Koa2-7_J3 ...
ATAAGGCAGATAGACAATAGTAGGCACGCTGAGGATGGTTGCCTGTGTCATGCCACACATATTCCACGGAATGAGCGGAGAGGTAACCGTTACGGAGTCTTCCGTGGTGCGGCTCAGCAGCCTGCTCTCGTAGCCGTTTGCCTTGTAAATGTCTTTAAACATATTACCTGTCAGGATAATAGAGATATATTGATCGGCTGTCGCCAGATTCAGAAATAATCCCGATGCAACGGTAGAGGACACCATGCCGACGCGCTTTTTGGTGAAGCGTACAAAAACAGAAGTGATACTGCCCAGCATTCCTCCTGCCGTCATTGCTCCTCCGAAACACATGGCACAAACGATCAGCCAAATGGTATTCATCATTCCCGACATGCCACGGGTGGCTATCAGCTCATTTATTTCAGCGTTTCCGGTTTCCAGTTGGGTGCTGCCATACAGCATTCCCATTCCTCCTTTAAACAAAGCGGTCACTCCGTCTACCCCCTGCCCTGCAATCTCGCGCAGCAAGTCCGGCTGGAATATCAATGCAAAGACCGTAGCCAGTGCGGCGGAAACGAATAAGGTAATGATAGAAGGCACTTTGCGTGCAATCAGGATGGCAGTGACTAGGGGGACAATCATCAGCCACCACGAGATATTGAATTTATCGCTCAGAATGCGGGTATATTCGGCAATGTGTCCGGTGTCCGTTGCTTCATGTGACAATCCTGCAATGGTAAAGATAATCAATGTAATAATCAATGAGGGCACGGTGGTGATCATCAGGTAACGGATGTGGGTAAATAAAGGAGTGTCCGTTACGGATGATGCCAGAATGGTAGTATCGGAAAGCGGAGAAACCTTGTCGCCAAAGTAAGCTCCGGATATAATCGCTCCCGCTATCCAACCTTCGCTGAACCCTTGCGCCTTGCCTATCCCCATCAATGCAATGCCGATGGTGGCAATCGTAGTCCACGAACTGCCCGTCATAACGGATACCACTGCACAGATAATGCAGGTTGATACTAGAAAATAGTGCGGGTGAATAACCTGTATGCCGTAATAAATAAGTGTAGGCACTACCCCGCTTATCATCCATGCGCCGGACAAAGCGCCGATTATCAGCAAGATAATAAGTGCAGTGCTCACCCCTGCTATATTGTTGGTGATAGCCAGTTCAAAGTCTTTCCACGGCCGACGGAATCCTGCCATGCCTATCAGCACGCAAATGGCCGTGGCTACGAGCAAACAAACCTGGCTGCCGCCGGATAAGGCATCGCTGCCGAAGGTGCGGATGGTGACAAATAACAATAAAATCAGTGCTAGTACAGGCAAAAGGGATACAAAGGGAGATGGAATCTTGTTATCTTTCATTCTTTATTTATTCAGTTTTTATTCAAAATGTAATTGAAACTATCTATTTGGTTTTCAATGTGCAAAGTTCGGAATATTTTTTGAGTTCTAAAAGTAAGCGCGCGGTATTTAAATACTTTTTTGTATTTATGGGTAAACCTTTTTGCAGAGGGGGTGTTATTAGTTCAAATTATAACCTAAAACTTAACAAACATGAATGAATTAGTAGGTGGCATAGGCTACGCGGTAAAGAATTGGTGGATGTCCCTCATCCTGGGATTGCTCTACATTGCGGTGGCTGTATGCTTGTTGTTTGCTCCTGTGAGCAGTTATGTGGCACTGAGTGTCATTTTCAGTATTTCAATTCTGGTAAGCGGTATCTTGGAGATCTTCTTTGCTGCCGGAAACAAGAAAATCATCAGCAGTTGGGGTTGGTATCTGGCAGGAGGTATTATTGACCTGCTCATTGGTATCTATCTGGTGTTCTATCCGCTGGTTAGTATGGAATTGATTCCGTTTGTCGTCGCTTTCTGGTTGATGTTCAGAGGGTTCACACTGTGTGGATATTCTACCGACCTGAAGCGTTATGACACCAAGGACTGGGGATGGTATCTGGTATTCGGTATTCTGGCTATCCTTTGCTCTATGGCTATCATTTGGCAACCGGGACTGGGGGCAATTACCGTGCTCTATATGTTGTCCATCACTTTCCTTATTATCGGATGTTTCCGTGTCATTTTCTCCTTTGAGTTGAAAAGATTGCATAAAAACAAGTAAAAAAACGCGTTTATTTTGGGCTACTTCGTGCGTTATTCGTACATTTGTTAGCCCAAAATAAACAATGATTTCTAGTAAGAGTTTTAAGTATACTGTGCGTATTCTTCTAGGTACACTGTTAGGTGTTTACCTAGGGATAATTGTGCTGCTGAACATACCCTATGTTCAGGGCAAATTGTCTGTTTTTGTAGCTAAGGAACTGAAAACGATTCTGAATACGGAAGTGTCCGTAGGCAGGATTGACATGGGGCTGCTGAATAGAATCATTGTAGAAGATGTGCAACTGCACGACCGTCGGAATGAAGAACTATTGAAAGTAGCCCGCTTGTCGGCAAGGTTTGAGTTTCTCCCCTTGTTGAAGGGGAAGGTGACAATCAGCAGCGTTCAGTTGTTCGGGTTTACGGTAAACATGAATCGGGAGACCCCCGAATCCGTTCCCAACTTTCAGTTTGTGCTGGATGCCTTTGCATCCAAAGATACGGTAAAGACCGAATCAAACCTGGATCTCCGTATCAATTCAGTCCTTATCAGGCGCGGGCGAATAGCCTATGATGTGCTGTCCGAACCGGAAACTCCCGGAAAATTCAATGCCAACCATTTATCAATCAGGAATCTTGCCGCTACGCTTTCTTTGAAGGCTTTGCGCAGCGATTCATTGAATGCTGCCATACGCCGCATCAGTTTTGATGAACAAAGCGGCTTTTCCTTGCAAAAAATGTCCGTCAAGGTTACGGCAAACAATCATCGACTAGATATAAAGAACTTCGGAGTGGAGCTGGCCCATACTACCCTGAAGGTGGACAGCTTGACATTGAAATATGACAGCCTGCCCGAATTGCCCAAGATGGCGGAGAATGTAACCTATGACGGTTCGTTGAAAGCCATGGTCGTATTAAAGGACATCGCTCCGTTTGTACCGGCGTTATCGCGCTTTGAGGAGTCTTTGGATTTAAGGATGGAGTTCTCCGGCCACGGAAAGAACTTGGACTGCCCCTCCCTGCGGCTGACAAATAATCATGGACTAATGATTATGGGTGAAACTGCTTTGAGTAATTGGGATGCAGGCATGGATATGTATATTTATGGAAAGCTGGCAAATCTTACAATGAATAAGGAGGGGATGGATTTTCTGATGACCAACCTAACGGGGAAAGTCCCCCCTATCGTACAACGGCTGGAATATGTTCGTTTTAACGGCGAAGCGGCAGGCTATCTGCATGATTTGACCGTGACCGGCTTGTTTCATACCGGTGTGGGAGCCGTGAAGGCTGATGTGATGATGAGCATTGATGAAGAAAGTAAAAGCCGGACTTATTCCGGAAATGTTGCCAGTGAGGGACTGGATTTAGGTAAATTACTGAACCAGGAGAAGAAACTCGGTCTGGTGGATTTCAATGTGGAACTGAAAGGTTTCAATTATAAGAATCATTATCCGGAGTCCTATATTAAAGGTGTAGTATCTTCTTTTGAGTACAGTCAGTACCAATACGAGAATATCATGCTGGATGGCGTGTACAAAGACGGAGGTTTTAACGGCAAACTGTCTATGGATGACGAAAACGGCTCTGTGCAGATAGATGGTAATTTCAATATAGCCAAGGAGGTTCCTGATTTTAACCTGAAGGCTGCCATCCGGAATCTTCGTCCGCATGACCTTCATCTTTCCGATAAATATGAGGATGCCGATATTTCATTGAACCTGATGGCGGACTTCACCGGAAAATCCATTGATGATATGAACGGACGTATCTCTTTGGACAGCCTGCAACTGAATGCACCCGATGGCGGTGATTATTTTCTGGATAACCTGACGATTACAGCCGGACAGGTGAGCGAAGGAAAAGAACTGAGGGTCAATTCTTCTTTTATGACGGCGGTGGTGCGTGGGGAGTATTCCTATCATACGATTCCTGCCAGCGTGATACAGACTGTGCAGTGTTATATCCCTTCCCTATTGTCTATTAAGGATAATATGCCCGATCCGCATAACAACTTTAAATTCGATATTCGTCTGGAGAGTGCGGAGGTATTTTCCAAACTGTTCCAAATACCTCTTGAGCTGCATTTGCCTGTCAGTATCGGGGGATATTTCAACGATGGCGAAGAAAAACTGCATGTAGAAGGCTATTTCCCCGATTTTAAATATAATGGTACTCATTATGATTCGGGCGTTCTGCTCTGCGAGAATCCTTCCGACCAGTTTAAATGCTCACTGCGTGGAGCCATGCTGATGAAAAGCGGCGCCATGCTAAATCTTTCTGTGGAAGCCAATGCAAAGGATGACCGCTTGGAAACAACTGTAAACTGGGGCAACAACACGAATGTGACTTATGGCGGAAAGTTTGCCGCCAATACCCGTTTCTTTAAAACGGAAGGCAGCCGCCCTATTCTTCAGGCCGATATTGACATACTGCCTACCAGGGTGGTGCTGAATGATACTGTCTGGAATATTCATCCCTCGCATATAGCGGTGGATTCGGGACGGGTGTTTATTGATAATTTCCTGTTTGAACACAAAGACCAGTATCTGCGGGTGGATGGCAGGCTGACCCCGAAGGAAACGGACTCCTGCCGGGTCGATTTAAAGAATATCAAGTTGGATTATGTCCTAGATATTGTGCAATTTGACGATGTATTGTTTGGTGGACTGGTCACAGGAAAGGTAGACTTGAAAAGCGTGATGAAAGATCCCGTGATGCAGACTCGCCTGAATGTTCATAATTTCAGCCTGAACCATTCTTTGCTGGGCGAGGCGGATATTACAGGCGTATGGGATAAGGAACTGGGCGGTGTGAGGCTGGATGCAAAGATAGCGGAGCAAGGCATCTCTGCCACCCATGTCACCGGATATGTATCTCCTAAATTGAAAGGATTGGATTTGCTTATCCATGCAGACAGCACGAATGTGGGATTCTTGCAACCGTTTATTGACGGAATATTCAGTGACATTAACGGTCGCGTCAACGGTCATGTGCGCCTGTATGGAGATTTTAAGCATTTGGATTTGGAGGGTGAAGTCCGGGCAAAGATGGATGCCAAGATTGATGTATTGAATACCTATTTCCAAATCAGGGACGACTCCATACATATTTCATCGGGTAGCTTGGATTTCAGAAATGTGCGGGTGTATGATCGTGAAGGCCATGACGGCTTGGTAAACGGCTATCTGCATCACACAAAGCTGAAGAACTTGATGTATCATTTCAATATTCATGGCAACAATCTGTTGATGTATGATACCCGCGAAGCAGGCGAGATGCCTTTTTACGGACGAGTATATGGCACAGGAAACGTAGTGCTGAATGGAGGGAACAATGCCATGACAGTAGATGCCTCGCTGACTACCGGCAATAATACGAGCTTTACTTACATCACCGGAGTCACTACGGAAGCTGCCAGCAACCAGTTTATTACTTTTGTAGACAAGACCCCCAAGCGCATACACGATAATGTGGAAACCAATCTCTATCACCACTCCAATGTGCAGAAAGATAAGGAAGAAGAAGGTCCTCCTATGGATCTGCGCATCAATATGTTGATAGATGCCACCCCCAGTGCCACCATGAAGATTATCATGGACCCTGTGGCGGGTGACAATATCACTGCCACCGGAAACGGTAACCTGCAAGTGAACTATTTTAATAAAGGAGATTTCCGTATGTTTGGCAGTTATGTCATAGATCAAGGTCTGTACAAACTGAGTATGCAGGAAGTGATACGCAAAGACTTTACCCTGCAATCCGGCGGAACGGTTACTTTTACGGGAGATCCCTATCAGGCGAATCTGGACGTACAGGCGGTTTACACCGTGAACTCGGCTTCGCTGAGCGATCTTGTGGCAGACCCTTCGCGCAACCAGGGCACAATAAAAGTAAACTGCCTGATGAATTTGACGGGAAGTCTTTCCAATCCTGATATTAAGTTTGACTTGGAGCTCCCCACTGTACGCGAGGAAGACAGGGAACTGGTGCGCAGTGTTACCAGTACCGAGGAACAAATGAATACGCAGATTATTTATCTGTTGGGTATCGGCAAGTTCTATACCTATGATTATACCAATAACGACCAATCCTCTAATACTGCCAGTTCATTGGCTTTCAGTACCCTTTCCGGCCAGCTCAATAATATGTTGTCCCAATGGATGGATAATAAGAGCTGGAATATCGGCGCAAACCTCAGTACGGGTGAAAAAGGATGGACGGATGTGGAAGCCGAAGCGATGCTGTCCGGCAGATTGCTGAATAACCGCCTGATGATAAACGGAAACTTCGGATACAAAGAGAATGTAATGGCAAACACTAACTTCGTGGGAGACTTTGAAGCAATATGGTTGCTCACCAAGAACGGGGACTTCCGGTTGCGGGGGTATAACCAGACCAATGACCGTTACTTTACCAAATCCACCCTCACCACGCAGGGAGTGGGTATCATGTATAAAAAGGACTTCAATAAATGGGACGACCTGTTCCGTTGGTTCTTATGGTTCAGACCGAAGAAAGATAAACAGAAATAAAATATGAATATGTCTTATTTACCTGCCGAATGGCATAAACAAAGTTTGATCCAATTAACGTGGCCCCATAAAGGCACTGATTGGGCATATATGTTAGATGAAGTAGAAACTTGTTTTCTTAATATAGCCTATGAGATTCTGGAACGGCAAAACCTAATGGTCGTAGCACCCGAACCGTTTTCCATAGGAGACCGGATAGAAGCACATGGAGGCAATGTGAAAAACCTCACCGTCTCAACAGCAAAAACGAATGACACCTGGGCACGCGACCATGCTTTCATCACTATGCTGAAAGAAGATGGAGCCCCTCTCCTGCTGGATTTCTGCTTTAACGGCTGGGGAATGAAGTTTGCTGCCAATTATGACAATCAGATTAACAGTACATTATATTATAAGTGTAAAGCCTTGACCGGAGAATATGTCTTCCATAGAGATTTTGTACTGGAAGGAGGCTCCATAGAGAGTGACGGGAAAGGAACTCTGCTTACTACGGAAGAATGTTTGCTGGCTAAGAACAGAAACGAAAAGAGTAAGGAGGAAATAGAAAATTACCTGAAAGAAACATTCCATCTGCAACAAGTGTTGTGGTTGAAGCATGGTTACCTGGCAGGTGATGATACCGATAGCCATGTTGACACGCTGGCGCGTCTTTGTCCGGATGATACCATTGCTTATGTGCAATGCACGGATGCAACCGATGAACATTATGCAGAGCTGGCGGCAATGGAAGAAGAACTAAAGGCTTTCCGCACGCTGGAGGGTAAGCCTTATCGTTTGTTGGCGCTCCCTATGGCAGATGCGGTTTATGATGAAGACGGGGAACGCTTGCCTGCTACCTATGCTAATTTTTTGATTATGAATGAAGCGGTGCTCTACCCCACTTATCGCCAGCCCGAAAATGATGCCCGTGCCAAAGAGGTATTAGCAGAAGCCTTTCCCGGCAGAGAGATTGTAGGCATTGACTGTACTGCATTGATAAAACAACATGGTTCGCTGCATTGTGTTACCATGCAATATCCCGAAGGTGTATATTAATAAGTTATATTATATATGGAAAGAACAATTAAAGTAGGAATTATTCAACAATCTTGCACAGATAGTATTCATCAGAATTTAGGTAAACTACACAAAAGCATAGAACAGGTAGCTACGGTAGGCGGTGCACAATTAGTTGTATTACAGGAGTTGCATAATACTCCTTACTTCTGCCAAACGGAAGATACGGAAAACTTTGACCTGGCAGAACCTATCCCCGGCCCTTCTACCGGTTTTTATAGTGAACTGGCTGCCAAATATGGTATTGTATTGGTAACTTCATTATTTGAGAAACGCGCTCCCGGTTTATATCATAACACAGCGGTAGTCTTTGACTCGGATGGCAGCATAGCCGGAAAGTATCGCAAGATGCATATTCCTGATGATCCGACATATTATGAGAAATTCTATTTCACTCCCGGAGATCTGGGCTTTGAGCCGATTCAGACTTCGCTGGGTAAGCTGGGAGTACAGGTATGTTGGGATCAATGGTATCCCGAAGGAGCACGATTGATGGCTCTGAAAGGTGCGGAGATTTTGATATATCCTACTGCTATCGGCTGGGAAAGTACGGATACGAAAGAGGAAAAGATACGCCAGCTCAATGCATGGATTACCGTGCAGCGTGGTCATGCCGTAGCAAACGGATTGCCGGTAATAGCTGTGAACCGTGTGGGACTGGAACCTGACCCTTCCGGTCAGACCAATGGTATTTTATTTTGGGGAAACAGCTTTGTAGCCGGTCCGCAAGGGGAACTGTTGGTAGAAGCCAGCAATGTGGAGGGCGAAAATATAGTGGTGGAGCTGGATATGACCCGCAGTGAAAATGTACGCCGCTGGTGGCCGTTCCTTCGCGACAGGCGCATTGATGAGTTTGATGGCCTTACCCGTCGTTTTATTGATTAGAAACAAACGTTATCGTTATATAAATTCACATATTCGTTAAACAAATCATTATTAGAGCTGTTTAGTAATCAGATTATTCAAAAGATATATTGATTAACTAAACAGCTTTAATTATGAAGAAAGTATTATTTTTAGCGGCATTGTTACTTGTTTGCTTCAGCGGAGTAACGAATGCACAAACCAGGAAACAAAGAGAAGAAGCTAAACGCGAAGCATGGAAGAAAGAACGCAAAGAACAGAAAGCGCTGGAAGCACAACAGGACTCTGTGGCATACTATCAGGCTATTGAAGCGTTAAAAAGCGGATCTTTTGTTTTGGAAGCTGACAACGTGGTGTTCCGTAACGGTATCATGCGTTTTGTATCCTCTAACACTAACTATGTGGAAGTAAACAATGGACAAGGTGTTGTGCAGACGGCTTTCACTAACTTTGTGTATAACTGGAGTCCTAATGGTCTAGGTGGCGTCACCGTACAGGGAAATGTTAATGGCGTCAATATGCGCCAGGATAAAGACGGCAATGTGTACTATAACTATGGCATTAACGGTATTGCTATCTCTGCAACGGTGTCTATTGTATTGACAGGCGGAACTAATCAGGCCAGCGTAACTGTGAACCCCAACTTCTCCGGTAACAATCTGACTATGAACGGATATTTGGTTCCTTACGATCAAAGTACTGTGTTCCAAGGAACAACATGGTAATGTGAACTTTATAATGATATAAAAAACTCCCGAAGGTTTCATCCTCCGGGAGTTTTTTTATATCTTACTTTTCTTCTTTTACATCCACAATCAGATTCAATTCATCCAACTGTTTCTGATCCAAAGCTGCCGGAGCATCCAGCATTACATCACGTCCACTATTATTTTTGGGGAATGCAATACAGTCACGAATACTGTCAAGACCGGCAAACAGAGATACCCAACGGTCAAGACCATAAGCCAAACCACCATGAGGAGGCGCACCATATTTGAACGCATTCATCAGGAAGCCAAACTGTTCCTGTGCCTTTTCGGCAGTAAAGCCCAGAATTTCAAACATCTTAGCCTGCAACTGTGCATCGTGAATACGGATAGAACCGCCTCCTACTTCTACACCGTTTACTACCATATCGTATGCATCGGCACGAACCGCAGCAGGATCAGTATCCAGCAAAGGAATATCTTCGTCTTTGGGGTGAGTGAACGGATGGTGCATAGCCATCAGGCGACCTTCTTCTTCGCTCCACTCAAACATGGGGAAGTCAATTACCCACAGGCAAGCAAACTTGTTCTTATCACGCAAACCTAACTGGCGACCCATTTCCAAACGAAGCTCGCATAATTGCTTGCGGGTCTTCATGGCATCGGGACCACTTAGAATCAGAATCAAGTCACCCGGTTTTGCGCCGAAGGCTTCTTTCATCTGTTGCAATACTTCTTGTGAGTAGAATTTATCTACGCTTGATTTCACACTACCGTCTGCTTCTACGCGTGCATAAACCATACCTTTGGCACCAATCTGCGGTCTTTTTACAAACTCGGTCAACTGGTCTAATTGTTTACGGGTATAGGTTGCAGCGCCTTCGGCACAGATACCGCCAATGTAAGCAGCATCATCGAATACAGAGAAACCATGACCTTTCATTATGTCCATCAGTTCCACAAACTGCATTCCGAAGCGCAAATCGGGTTTGTCGCTACCATAATATTTCATGGCATCTGCCCAGGTCATACGCAAGAACGGTTCAGTCAGTTCCACACCGCGCAATTCCTTGAACAAATGTTTTGCCATTCCTTCAAAAGTAGAAATGATATCTTCTTGCTCCACGAAACTCATTTCGCAGTCAATCTGGGTAAATTCGGGCTGACGGTCTGCACGTAAGTCTTCGTCACGGAAACATTTCACAATCTGGAAATAACGGTCGAAACCGGATACCATCAGTAATTGTTTCAATGTTTGGGGTGACTGCGGCAGGGCATAGAATTGTCCCGGATTCATACGCGAAGGAACCACGAAATCGCGTGCACCTTCGGGTGTAGAACCTACCAACATCGGGGTCTCTACTTCCAGGAAACCTTTGCTGTCCAGATAGCGGCGAACTTCCATCGTCATTTTATGGCGGAGTTCCAAGTTCTGGCGTACACAGTTGCGACGCAAGTCCAAGTAACGATATTTCATACGAATATCATCGCCACCGTCGCTATTATCTTCTATAGTGAAAGGAGGTGTTACTGCTGAATTAAGTACATTCAGTTCCGATACGATGATTTCTATTTCACCGGTAGGAATATTCATGTTTTTGTTAGAACGCTCGTTTACTTCACCGGTTATCTGAATCACAAATTCACGTCCCAGGTGGTTGGCACGTTCACACAGTTCGGCATTCACGGCATCGTTGAATACCAGCTGGGTAATACCGTAACGGTCGCGGAGGTCGATGAATGTCATCCCCCCCATTTTACGTGCACGCTGCACCCAACCTGCCAACGTAACACTTTTGCCTGCATCGGAAAGTCTGAGCTCTCCGCAAGTATGACTTCTGAACATATATTCTTTAATTTTAATCAATTGTCGCGCAAAGGTACGATATGTTTTTCATTTATGCAATTTATTGCATATTTCTAATTCTTACATCTATCTTTGTTCCTTTCAGCAATTGCTGCACCTGCTTCATGGGGGTATTGCCATAGTGATAAGGATAGAGCACTTTGGGGGTAATCATCCGGGCCGCTTTTGCCAGTTGTTCCGGGGTCATGGTATAGGGCTGGTTGCAAGGAAGAAAAGCAACATCAATGTTCTTTATTTGATCCATTTCCGGGATGTCTTCCGTATCTCCTGCAATGTAGATGCGCAGTCCGTCTATATTCAGAATGTATCCGTTGTCTCTGCCTTTGGGGTGGAATTGCAAATGCTCTTTCGTTGTGTTATAGGCGGGAACAGCTTCAATCTTTATTCCGTTAGCAAGGGTTAATTCATCACCATTCTTCATTACAGTTCCTTTGCCCAGCTTTTCTTCACTGTTTTTATTCAGAATAATTTGGGTTTCGGGTTTGCTCAATGTCTCTATGGCTTGTGGGTCCAAGTGGTCGGCATGTTCATGGGTCACCAGGATGAAATCGGCTTTGGGATAGGTGCTGTAATCGGTCTTGGGCGGTTGGTTGGTGACCGGATCTATCTGTATGTACTGATTGTTATACTCAATCATCAGGCTGCCATGCTTGATGCAATGTATCTTCACTTCTTTGCCCGAGTGGGTTTTAAATGTGTCGTCGGCAGTATTTGCTAGCGAATGCTGTCCGGCAAGTATTGCAATACTCATAATTAGAAAGGTTTTTAATTTCATATTTTCTGTTTTTAGGATGTTATTGTGCCTAAAGATACGAATTTATTGGTATTTATATGATAAAAAGTTCCGTAGTATTGTAGATACTGACGGAACTTCTTTTATCTGATACTCATATTTAGGTATTAGTTTTTGAACATTTCAATGACATCCTTTAATTCTCCGGGAAACACTTCGCCTGTTTTTCCCATAGGATACGGTCTTTCCGTTGAAGTACAAAGCTGGGGGCTATTTCTATTTCATAGGCATCCGCTACTTTGTGGTCACCTTCTATATTAACTCTGATAATACGGATAGGTTTCTCAAATTCATGTAATACCGGTTCGATCCATTCATAATGAGGCGACCAGTCTGTATAGAATATAATCAGAATCAGATCATCTGATTGCTTGGCTTCTTCAATTTGTTTAGTTAAGTCCATTTTAGTTTTCATTTTTAGGTTATCCTCTGCTCCCCAGGCTGTTGGGGTCAGGGTTTAGTTCTTTCACTGCTGCCTTTACCTGTTTCTTGGTAGGTTCACCGGTTTCGGCCACTTGTTCTACAGGATATATCGGGGCACTATCTATGAGTTCCGCTTCCTGTTCTGCTTTGTTCTTTTCATCTGTATACATATCTTTTTATTTTTAAGAATTAATACTATTGCAACAAATGAGGAAAGCGGATAGTTCATATAAAATCAGAGAAGGATGCCTAATAAAATTAGACACCCTTCCCCTACTACATTTAAAACTACGTGAAATTGAACTATTGTACTTTGCGCTCGCAATATCGTTTACACTGTGCACAAATATCGTAACCCAACATAGCTCCAAGGATAAAGTCTTGTTCGGGAGCCAGTTTGTTTAATGGCTGTGTCACCAGGAAACGAATGGCGTTAATGCATTCCTTTCTACCGAAAAAGAGGTTGATCTTATCATTCCCCACAGGCTGAATCACGTAGTTTATTTTCTGACTAGTCAGCCGTTTTATAGCAAAATCTTCATACTTCCTGTTGGTGGTATAGAGTACCATTTGACGCACTCCTTTTTTGAACTCATAAATATGGTTCAGAAATACTTTCAATTCTACCGGGTTGATATCTGAAGCTATCATAAAGTAAATGGCGATGTGTTTATAAGTTATTCTTAATATCTGCAATCCAGTTGTTGATACGTCCTTCTGTCTTGTCACTTTCGTTGATGTCATCCAGTGCCAGTCCTACGAACATTCCATCTATTACCGCAACAGAAGATGAGAATGAATAGTCGTCAGCAGACACTTTACCGACAAATGTGCAACCGGAGTCTTTTAACTGGTCATAGATTATTCCCATGCCGTCACAAAAGGTATCACAGTAAGATTCAGAATCACCACAACCGAAGAGGGCAACGGTTTTACCATTTAAATCTGCTGTCTTCACAACTTTGATGGCATCGTACCAATCATCTTGTAACTCCCCGTCACCCCAAGTGGAAGTACCTAATAATAATACGTCATATTCCCCTGCTTTATCAGTAGTGATTTTGCTTGCATCAATTACATCGGCTGATGCTATACCTAGTTTTTCTGCTATTGTCTGTGCGATGCTTTCGCAAGTTCCTGTAGAGGAACCATAAATTATACCCATTTTTTTCATATAGCAAATCATTTAATTTGTTTGCTGCAAAGTAAATGATTTAATGGGGTATGTGAAATACCTAGAAATGATGATTTTATTGGATTACCAGAATAATAAGGCTGAATCAAGTGATTTATCTTTCTAAAAAAGAATGTGTCATTAAGGATAAAAAAAGTTTCTGATGTATTTTGCTCATTTACAAGACGATAAAGAAGCGCTCTGAAAAAAGCACGAAAAAAGCATTGAAGATTTGCATATATGAAAAAAAAGCCGTACCTTTGCATCGCTTTTGAAAAACAAAGCAACAACAAAACATAACGATTCGGGGTGTAGCGCAGTCCGGTTAGCGCACCTGCTTTGGGAGCAGGGGGTCGTGGGTTCGAATCCCGCTACCCCGACGAAAGAAAAGAAATGCAATTAACTATAAATTAGTTAGTTGCATTTCTTTTCTTTGTATTTTCCTTTATTCATTATCGGCAAAGAAATTTCAATGTAAAGCAACTCCCCTTCCCTATTTCACTATTTACAGAAATATTTCCTCCGTGTAGATTCATGATTTGTTTGCATAGGCTAAGTCCTATGCCACTACCTGTTGGCTTGGTAGTAAAGAAGGGTACAAAGATTTTATCCAAGACTTCGGGAAGAATGCCACTTCCATTATCACTGACAGAAAGGAAGAATATCTGCTTTTCCGGATCGTGATGGGTAGTAATGATTACTTCGGGATGCGCCTGTTCCATACAGGCTTCGCTTGCATTCTTGAGCAGGTTGATTAACACTTGCTCTATTTGGGAACGGTCCAGCATTAGTTTAAGACTGGGGTTTTCTACCTTATATATATTGTATTTCTTTGCTGGGAAATAATTTCTTCATGTCGCTTAATAATTCACCTATATTTACCGGAGTAGGCACCGGTGCAGAGAGGCGGGAAAGTTTGCGGTAGTTCTCCACAAAGCCCAATAATCCTTTGCTTCGTCTATGAATGGTCTGCATTCCCTGCAACATGACGCTGTAATCTTTTTCATTCATGCCGTTTTGCGCCGCACGCTCACTCAGCGTTTCACTCAATGAAATGATGGGTGCAATGGAATTCATTATTTCATGAGTAAGTACACGGATCAGTTTTTGCCATGCTTCCATTTCATTCTCTTCCAGTACGGCATGGATATTTTTTAAGTTGACTAACCGGAGTTCCGTACCTTGCTGGGTGGAATATTCGGTTACCGTAACTGCCAGTTCCTGAATGGTATCCCCTTTATGGATGCGGATGGTCTTTATTTCTCCCGGTTGGATGGACAGGACTATAGACGGAAAATCAGGATTTAGCAAACCCAGTTCACTGACAGAATGGATGCGGTGTCCGCATAAATCCTGCATGGCAGCCCGATTCATCCAGTGTATATTTCGCTGGCTGTCTACTACTAATAAGCTACTGCCAACTGTATTCAGCAGGGTTTCATAATATTGGTAACGCTCTTCTTTTTCAGACAGCTGGGTGCGGAATTCCGTAATTACTCCGTTTATCTCTTGAGCCAGCCGTTGTTCGGTACGGGTTTTATGTTGGGTAGAGAAACTGAGTGAAAAGTCAGAGTAACGGATTCCCTCTATCATCCGTAATACCATACGGGTGGTTTTATGCTGCCATTGGCATATATATGCTATACTGCCTATGATAATAATCAGTGAGAACAACAGGCAAAAATAGAGCGAATGCTGATAAAACAGGTATGCAGCTATGGATGCCACTACCATCAGTAGCATACAAGCTACCATGCGTAAAGTTTGCAAAAGGCTCATAATCCTAATTTTTCAAGTTTTCGATAAAGAGCATAACGGGTAATTCCCAAATATTCTGCTGCGCGGCTCAAGTTTCCTTCACTGCGTTTCATGGCGCGTTCTATGGCCTTACGCTCCAATTGTTCCAAGTTCAGTACTTCGTCCGTATCCGCTTTCTTTTCCGGTTGCGGTTGCAGCATGAAGTTGGCAGGTTTCAATAGCGGAGAATCCGATAGGATAACAGCACGCTCTATGGCATGTTGCAACTCGCGCACATTGCCCGGCCAGTGATAACGCATCAGTTTCTGTTTGGCTTCCCGGCTCAGTCCGTTTATCTCTTTCTTGTATTTATGAGTGTATCGTTGCAGGAAGTAATCAGCCAGTAGAAGCACATCCTCTCCCCTGTCCCGTAATGGCGGAATATGAATCTCGATGGTATTGATACGATACAATAAGTCTTGGCGGAAGTTTCCTTCCTCCACTAATTGCCGGATATTTACATTGGTGGCACTGATGAGGCGTACATCAATAGGAATTGTTTCTGTAGCACCAAGCCGGGAGATCTGGCGCTTTTCGATGGCAGTCAACAGCTTGGATTGCATAGGCAAGGACAGGTTTCCTATTTCATCCAGAAAGAGTGTCCCTCCCGATGCTACCTCCATACGTCCTGCCTTGGCTTTGCGGGCATCCGTAAAGGCTCCTTTCCCATATCCGAAGAGTTCACTTTCAAACAATGTTTCGGGGATACTACCCAAATCAATTGTTATAAACGGACATTCCCGTCGCGGAGAGAAATAACGAAGGGGGCGTGCCACTAAATCTTTTCCTGTTCCGTTTTCACCTAATATTAATATATTGGCATCGGTTTCCGACAGTTTTCTTATTGTGTCAAAGACTTCCTGCATGGCTGTAGATTGCCCTATCATTTGGGGTACATCCTCGTCCTGCCCACTCAGTGCTACGACTTGTTCCTTTAATTGCTTTACCTCGCGGCGGGAATCACGCAATTTGATGGCTGATGAAAGTGTAGCCAGTAATTTATCTTTTTCCCAAGGTTTGGGAATGAAATCAATAGCACCTGCTTTAATGGCACGTACAGCCTTGTCGGTATCGGCATAAGCGGTCATAAACAGTACGATGGCTTGGGGATCTAGTTTCAGGATCTGTTCCAGGCAATCAAATCCTTCCTGCCCGCTGATGGCATCCCGGCGAAAATTCATATCAAGCAGAATCACATCGGGCTGAAAAGTGGTCATGAAATGTTCGATACGTGACAGTTGGGTGGTCACTTTAATCTTTTCCACATAGGGCTCTAACAGGAGGTTTAAAGCGAAGAGCACATCTTCGTTATCATCTATAATCAGTATTTTTCCTTTTGCATCCATAGTCTTATCTTCTTTAATATACCTTTCGGGCGGAAGATCTTCCGCACCTACGCTGCAAATATACAGTTTTTCCCGGTGTGTTGTATGTGCGAATACGCACTACTTTTGTGCGGATACGCACGGGGCTTCTGATCTATTGCAGAATGTAATTTATTGATAGATAAATAGATAAACGAATGGCACGTATTTTGATAACCTAAGGGTATAAAATTTTAAGTAATGAGGAAGAAAATATTAATAGCTGCCGGCTTGTGCCTGGCATTAGGGGCAGCAGTTTTATTCAATAATAAAATTTATATGCTTTATATCGGTGATTGTCGTAAATTATGGGAAGCAGCCCAAACGTATTATGACAATCATCAATATGGAAAGGCACGCGAATTATTTGGAAAGATAGCCCGTATCGATACGGCCCATCATGCTCAATATCTGCTGGGTGATATGTATTTAAAAGGTTTAGGAGGTGAAACAGATTATGATAATGCCTTGAAACTTTTTCATCAATCAGCAGCCGGAGGAAATACTTATGCTGAAAATAATATTGGTTTTATGTACACTTATGGCTTAGGAGTTCCACAAGACTATGACCAGGCATACAAATGGCTGAACAGGGCCGCCACACAAGGAAACTCGGAAGCACAGATTGGTATGGGAAGCCTATACAAGAATGGATGGGGAGTACGTAGGGATTGCTTTATTGCCATGACTTGGTATGAACGTTCAGTAGCTCATGGCAATACGGATGCCATGAACAACATAGGTTATCTATACAAAAACGGTCTTGGAGTTCCCAAGGACTTTGAAACTGCTTACTTTTGGTTTAAAAAAGCAGCAGATAAGAATAATCCGGTAGCACAGTATAATATAGGAAATATGTATTGCTATGGTGAAGGTGTGGAGAAAGATTTTGCTAAAGGTGCCGAATGGCTCACCAAAGCTGCTCTGCAAGAAAACGCTCCTGCCCAATACAATCTGGCTCGGATGTATCAATGAGGCAAAGGGGTGGAAAAAAGTTACCAACAAGCTATATATTGGTTTCAAAAGGCAATAGATAATGGGCATGGGAAAGCGAAGGAAGCACTAATGAAACTGGAAAAGAAGCTGCCCGAAGAAGAACCGGCTGACTCACTTTTATTTTCTACAAGTCTTTAAAAAACAAAGTAATAAAGGAGAATGAGGATATCAAGGCAACCAGAGTGAATCCGGCAACTATCATGAAAACGGAATAAATGTGGACGACAGGCAAACGAAGATGTGCGAATACGCACTGCATTTGTGCGTCTCCGCACAAGATAAAAGGAAACATAACAGAGTTATAAATCTCATAAACAGCTAGTTAAGTAAATGGCACGCATTTTGAATAGAAGTATGTATAAAAAGAGATAACTATGAAACAATTATATATAGTAGCACTATTTATCCTGTTCCGTCCGGGAACAGCCACAGCACAACAAGAATCAATGAACCTCACATTGAGGCAAGCCATTGAAATAGCACAAGAAAACTCTCCGGAAGCCCAGGCTGCTCGTCATACTTACAGGACAGCCTACTGGAACTTCCGCTTCTTCCGGGCCAACTATCTGCCGTCCGTTACTTTGAGTTCCACACCTACCCTGAACCGGGAAATCAACAAGATAACGCAACCGGACGGAACCAACCAATTTATCAAGCAAGACCAACTGAGTACCGATCTCAGCCTGAAAATAAACCAAAACATATGGTTCACCGGGGGGGGTAGTCTGTTTGTAAAGAGCACCACACAACGCATTGACGAATTTGAAGATGATATAATCGCCTACAATACCCAACCCGTAGTAGTGGGCTATGAACAATCCCTCTTTGGATATAACTCCTTGAAATGGGATCGCCGCATCGAACCGCTTCGTTATCGCGAAGCCCGCAAAGCCTATGCCGAGGCCTTGGAACTGGTAGCCTCACAAACCAGTACCCTTTTCTTTAACCTGGCAACGGCACAAACCAATCTCGACATCGCAACCTCCAATTATGCTTCTGCCGACACCTTATATAGATATGCCGAAGGAAGATATAATATAGGTACCATCACCGAAAATGAAATGTTGCAACTAGAAATAAACAAGCTGACCGAAGAAACCAATATGATGAATGCCAACATAGAAGTAGAAGATGAAATGCAGACCTTCCGTTCTTTTCTGGGCATCAATCGTGAAGTCCATCTGAGAGTAGTGCCGGAGGACAGCATTCCTCAATTCGAGATCCCCCTTCAGGAAGCACTGCAATATGCATTCCAGCATAGTCCCGAGCCTGATACATATGAACGCAGAAAGCTGGAAAGCCGTAGTGCACTGGCTTCTGCAAAGGCCAATGCCGGATTGAAAGCAGATCTGTATGTGCAATTCGGGCTATCGCAAACCGGAAATAAGTTTGCCGATTCCTATCGCAATCCCATGAATCAGCAATATGCCAGTATCGGCATCTCTTTGCCTATTTTGGACTGGGGACGCGGAAAAGGACGTGTCCGTGTAGCCCGTTCCAATGTAGACTTGGTAGATACGCAGGCTGAACAGGGCATTAAAGACTTTGAACTGAATGTATGCAAGATGGTGCGCCAATTCAATCTGCAAGCCTACCGGGTAACAGTAGCAGCCAAAACAGACCGGACGGCTGAACGCCGCCACGAAGTAGCGCGCCGCCTCTATATCTTGGGCAAATCAACCATATTGGACTTGAACGCATCAATCACAGAAAAGGATACTGCCCGAAGAAATTATATAACCGCCTTGAAAACGTATTGGAGCCTGTACTATGGTTTAAGGAGCATGACAGGATATGATTTCTTAAGAAAGGCAGAAATTTCTTGTGTTGTACCGAAACCATAACCGTTTGACCAATATCAGACGAGCGTCTTATAATGATGAGACGATCGTCTTACCTATATCAAACGATTGCTTTATCATCATCAGACGATAAAGATATGCAGAGAAGAAACAAAATATAACCGTACTAAAAATAAAAAACGAATGGATATAAAGATCGAAAAGAAGCCATGGTACATCCGTTATCGTTACCATATACTGGGCGGATTAGCCTTTATTATTTTCCTTATCTATGTGATAAGCCTTTCGCTGGGTCCTCGCAAACTGCGCATCGAAACGGATAATATTCAGATAGCCGAAGTGAAGGATGATAAATTCATGGAATACGTGGATGTGGAGGGATTGGTGCAACCTATTCTTACCATCAAGGTTAATACTCGTGAAGCCGGCAGCGTAGACCGCATTGTGGGGGAAGAAGGAAACATGATGAAGCAGGGTGACACTATATTGGTATTGACAAACCCCGACTTGATCCGTTCCATCGAAGACCAACGCGACGAATGGGCAAAGCAGCGCATCACCTATAAAGAGAAAGAAATAGAAATGGAGCAAAAGAGCTTGACTCTGAAGCAACAAACCCTACAGGCACAATACGAGATGGAACGTCTGAGCAAAAGCTTCGGACTGGATAAAGAAGAATACAAAATGGGTATCAAAAGCAAAGCTGAATTACAGGTATCCGAAGACGAATATGAGTACAAACTAAAGAATACAGCCTTGCAAATGGAGAGCTTGAAGCATGACTCTACCGTTACCATCATCAGGAAAGAATTATTGAGCAATGACTTGGAACGGGAAGGCAAAAAGCTGAAACGTGCAGAGGAACGCTTGGAAGGATTAGTGGTAAAAGCTCCTATCGGCGGACAACTGAGTTTTGTCAAGGTAACTCCAGGACAACAAGTAGCATCGGGCGAAAGCATAGCCGAAATAAAGGTGCTGGATCAATATAAGATTCATACTTCATTGAGCGAATATTACATCGACCGGATCACAACAGGACTTCCTGCAACGGTTAATTATCAGGGAAAGCGTTACCCGTTGAAGATAACCAAAGTAGTGCCCGAAGTGAAAGACCGTATGTTTGATGTAGACTTGGTGTTTACGGGAGATATGCCGGAGAATGTCCGTGTAGGAAAGAGTTTTCGGGTACAGATAGAGTTGGGACAGCCGGAACAGGCTGTTGTGATTCCACGCGGTAACTTCTATCAATCCACCGGGGGGCAATGGATTTATAAGATAAATGCATCAAAGACCAAAGCTATAAAAGTTCCATTGACCATAGGGCGGCAAAACCCGTTGCAATACGAAATAACGGAAGGTTTACAGCCCGGAGAGTTTGTAGTTGTCACAGGATATGATACCTTTGGTGACGCGGAGGAGTTGATTTTAAAATAAAACACGCAAAATGAAAACACTGAAATACGCTTGGCGCTTCTTAATGCGCTCTAAATCATATACTATCATCAATTTGCTGGGACTGGCTTTCAGCCTAGCTTGTTGCATCATCCTGATGCGATACATCCATAGGGAATTGACGGTGGATGCTCATAGTGTTGATCGGGAGCACATTGTTGTTCCTTTACGGGATATAGAAGGAAATATCTTTCCGGGAAACTTACAACAAGGTGGCTCTGATGCGGATTCTGTTTATATCCCCGATAATTGCATAATGGAACAATGCCGCATGATAGTGCAACAACAGGACAATGTGGTATATGATAACACCTGTTACTCCATGAATGTACTAGCTGTAGACTCTACTTTTTTCCACTTCTTCCGCTACTCCATGATAGCCGGCACAGCCAGCCTGAATGCTCCGGATGATGCTATTATCTCCCGTCATTATGCCCGGCGTATATTCGGCAAGGAAAATCCGGTGGGGAAAGTGATGGAGTTTAATGGCAAAAGTGTCATCATCCGTGGAGTGGCGGACGAACCGGGATGCAAGGCATTGCTACGGTTTGATATGCTTGTATCGTTCAAACTGATGGAAAACTGGCGACGCCTGCATGTCTCTTTAATGCGGGTACTTCCCAGTGTAAACCTCGATGCTGTTAATGCCATCAGTAATGTTTATCGCAAAGACAGCTATGGAAGTATGATACGTTGGAAGTTCGTTAACTGGAAAGACTTTTATTGGGAAAAATCCATGATCCATCATCATGATTACGATTCTATCATGCAATTTGGAAACCGCACACACTTGTACATTCTTTCCGGTGTCGCTATGCTGTTGTTGTTGGTTGGAATATTGAACTTCATCAATATCTATATGGTATTTATGATGAAGCGTTCCAAAGAATATGGTGTAAAGAAAGTATTTGGTTTGCAACGTTTGCCCTTATTTCTGCAAATATGGATGGAGAACCAGTTGCTGGCCATCTTGGCATTGCTGACAGCCTGGTTGCTGGTTGAAGCCACTCAAGCACCGGTAAGTCATTTCATGAACGAAACGATAGAATATTCTGTATTCGACTGGCAATTGTCATTGGGCTTTCTGCTGTTATTACCTTTGGTTACTTCCATTTATCCATACATCAAATATAATTATATCCCTCCTATAGTCTCTATCCGTTCGTTAGCGACAAATCGCCATTCCATTACGGTTCGCATGGCGTTCCTGTTTATTCAGTATGTCATCACGGCATCGCTTCTTATTCTGTCGCTTTATTTCGGTAAGCAACTGGATTTCTTGTTGGACACTCCTACGGGGTATCGGACAGAAGGCATTCTGAAAGCCAGATTATTGCATGAGAATCAAATCAATCCGAGTACCGAGCGTGTAGCCCGTCAGATGCGTATCAAGCAACTCTTGAATGAATGTCCTCACATTGACCTGTGGATGAATTCAAATGTTACGATATTAAAAGGAGGAGGCGTCAACAGAATCTTGAACGACAAAGATATACAGCAGTCCATGCACACCTTGTTTGTTTCTCCTAGTTTTTTCCAAATCTACGACCTGAAGGTATTGGAAGGAGAAATTCCTTAAAAGTTTGATGGATGGAGTGACTATAAAATGGTGCTGAATAAAACAGCTATGAAAACATTGGGCTATAACCAACTGAAGGATGCTTTCGTGCGGAGTGAAACTCCTCTTTGGGTGGTACAAAATCAAGACGGGCAAGTAGAGGAAGGCGGAACCAAACTGATGCCGGTAATGGCTGTAATAAACGATTATTATCCGGGACACTTGACTGAAGGAATAAAACCAATGGCATTCATTGTAGGAAGAACCGGATATGGCGACGACTATCTGATTATCATTAAACCCGGAAAAGAGAAGGAGGTGATGGAGTATTTGAAAAAGATGGAAAAGGAAATATTCAACACAGAAGATTTCACTTATTCCTGGCTGACTGATGAAGTGCACAAACTCTATTCTGAGGATAGGGAAACAGCAAGTATTTATTCTGCCTTTGCATTGATAGCGATTATTATTTCTTGCCTTGGTCTGTTCGGTTTGTCTTTGTTTGATGTCCGCCAACGCTATCGTGAAATAGCTATCCGCAAAGTAAACGGAGCGGGTATGAAAGACCTTTACCTGTTGCTATTCCGCAAGTATATCAAGGTGATAGGTGGGGCTTTCGTACTGGCAGTTCCGCTTTCCTATTACCTTATATATATGTATACACGAAACTTTATAATGAAGGCTCCTGTCGGTATAGGCATTTATATGGTGTCGCTGTTTGTTATTCTCGTCATTTCATTGGGAACATTGCTATGGCAAATCCGCAAGGCAGCAAATATAGATCCGGCAAAAATTGTCAAATCAGAATAAACACATATAAGACATGAAAACACTGAAATATGCTTGGCGCTTCTTAATGCGCTCTAAATCATATACTATCATCAATTTGCTGGGACTGGCTTTCAGTCTGGCTTGTTGTATCATCCTGATGCGATACATTTACAGGGAGTTGACGGTGGATACGCATTGTATTGACAGGGAACAGGTTTATACCATTTGTGTTGACATGGAAGGTAGCCGGGGGCCAAGCGGACTCAAGCAATATACCTATGATACAGTGTCTATTGATAAACGCTACATAGAATTAATGACTACCTACATTCCCTTAGAAAAGGATTATGTAGTCTACGGTGTTAACCGTTTTCCGGCGCGATGCATTGTAACGGACAGCGTATTCTTTCAACTTTTCCGATATCCGGTGGTACAAGGCAAAGTATCTCTGAAAGCTCCTCAGTCGGCATTGCTGACTGAGAAATATGCACGAAAAATCTTTGGACGCGAGAATCCGGTGGGCAAAGTGCTGCGTTATTCTAATGGTAAGGATATTACCATAGAAGGCATATTAGGTGAACCGGAATGTAAAACGACTATCAATTTCGATATTGTACTTTCGTCTTCTTTATCCGAACATTGGGAGCGTATGAATACGGAACTTTACCGTTTTCTGCCCGGTGCAGATTTGGATGCGATTAATAAGTTGGGTAGTATTCCACGCTATTTAAACGATCCTCAGTATGATACCCGCAAATTTACATTCTCTTTACTGCCTTTTAATGAGATTTATTGGAATGCCGCTTTTACAGATAGTGAACCTACTATGTTCCTTTCGGGAAGCCATTCTCATGTTACTATTCTAATGGGGGTATGTTTGTTATTGCTCCTTACGGGGATACTCAATTTTATTAATCTCTATTTGGTAGCCATGTTGAGGCGTGGAAAAGAATACGGATTAAAAAAGGTTTTTGGGGTATGTGGCAGAACATTGTTTGTTCATATCTGGTTAGAAAATACTTTATTGGTGCTGAGTGCGTTACTCCTAGCCTGGTTTATTATTGAGATCACTTCGATACGACAGAATATTTGTTTGGCATTAGTTTCTCATATACGGCTTTTGATGGATGGTTGTCATTAGGAATTGTGCTATTGTTACCGCTGGTAACTTCTATCTATCCTTACATCAAGTATAACTATACTTCTCCTATTCTTTCCATTCGTTCTATCGGTTTAGGAAGTCATTCTGTCCGTTCACGTATGTTCTTCTTGGGAATGCAGTATATTATGACATTCTTGCTGATCGTGTTTTCGCTTTATTTCAATCGCCAGCTGAGAGTGTTGTTAACTACCGAACCGGGATTCCGTACTAACAATATCATGAATGTTAATTTAGTATATGAATCAAAAGATTTCAGCAGTTATACTTATGAAAGTATGCAAGAGCGCCAACAACGCGTCCGGCAATTGGATAGTGAACTGAAATCCTGTCCGTTTATAGAACTATATGAACCTAGTCGTGAAAAAATTATTACTCCTACATTCAGCACTAACTATCTGAATGATAAAGGTGAAAAGGTTTCATTGAATATTCGGTATGCTACCCCTACTTTCTTTAAGCTATATAATATTAAGGTGGTTGAAGGTGAGATTCCCCAAATAGATAAAGAAGACAGGCGTACTGTCATTGTGGTTAATCGTGCTGCTATGAAGGCATTAGGATATACCTCTATAGACGGTGCCGGAGTGATAGAGGAAAATCGGAAAAGAGCAGATGCCAATGCTTCCCTTCAACCAATAGTTGCGGTTGTAGAGGATTATTTTGAAGGGCATTTGGTATCAGGAGTCCATCCTACCATTTATCCTGTAGGAGTCAGATTCAGCGGTGACCTTTATCAGATAGCTTATACTCCCGGCAAGAAGAAAGAAGTGCTTGATTTCTTGCGCAATTTGGAATATAAAATCTATGGAAGCGAAGACTTTGAATACACTATTCTGGAAGATGAAGTCAAAGCGATGTATAACCAGGACCGGCAGACTGCAACCATTTACTCCATCTTTGCAAGCATTGCCATCATCGTTTCCAGTCTCGGACTGTTGGGGATTTCTCTTTTTGACGTTCGCCAGCGTTATCGGGAAATAGCCATTCGTAAAGTGAATGGTGCAGGTATAAAGGATCTTTATCAATTACTATTCCGCAAATATATGATTATTTTAATCATGGCATTTGCCATAGCGGTCCCCCTATCCTATTATCTTATAATGATGTACACCCGGGATTTTGCCGTGAAAGCACTCATTGGCATTACTATCTTCATTATATCCTTATTACTGGTTATGGTCATTTCATTGGGAACATTGATCATACAAATACGCAAGGCTGCCAATATTGATCCGGCAAGAATTATAAAAACAGAATAACGACCAAACACAATAAACTGTATGTTACGACATTATATTAAAATAACGATCCGCCATCTGTTGAAGTACAAAATGCAGAATCTGATTTCAATCATTGGGTTGTCTGTGGGTATATTATGCTTCAGCATCTGTCTTTATTGCAGCCGTTTTATTGATGAAACAGATCATTGTTTTACCAATCGGGAGCGTATTGCGGATATTAATTTATATTTATCCGGAGGTGATGTCTATTCGGGTGTTCCGGCAACTCTGATAGAGGAGCTTCGCAAACGTAATGTGGCAGAGGTAGAAGATTATACCTTTACCGTCTATCCCCGTGAGCGAAGTTATAGCGTGGAAATAGAAGAAGGAAGAGAGCTGCCATATGATGACTTGAACACGATGGAAGTTGATTCGTCTTTTCATAAAGTCTTTACTCCGCAAATCTTGCAAGGCTCTTGGGATGTGGCTGCCCATACTCCTAATTCAGTAATACTTACCCGCTCCTTGGCAGAAAAGATATTCGGTAAATTGGAAAATCCCATAGGCAAGCGCATGATACTGATGCAGCGCCTTTCTACTGCTCCGGATACTACTCCGCGTACAGGCGGAATAGCATATACCATACAGGCCGTGATAGAGGATATACCACTGAATACCAGTCTCAGTTTCTTGAAAAGACTGGATATGTTGACGCTGAATGACAGTGAAGGGACACTGCAATTCAGAGGTCGCGGCAATATGACCGGAGGCTTTGGCTTTGCACTGCTTCATGAAGGAAAAACAGCCGGACAACTGGAGGCACATTTCCGTTCTGCAAATATGAAGCACTGTATGTATGATGAAGAAATAGCCGTTTCTGCACTCCCTTTCGGGCAAACCTTCTGGAATAAATCCATCGCTCCTTATTTTGCGGGAATCACTTTAATAATCGGTCTGTTAATCTTATTGACAGGGCTTCTCAACTTTTTCCATTTTCTGATAGGCACATTCCTGAACCGTTATCGCGAATATGGCATACGCAAAGTGATAGGCAGTGGCACCGGGCAATTATTTTATCAACTGTTTACCCAAACGCTAGTTATCGCTTTGCTGGCTTTCTTGCTGACTTTCTGCATGATAGAGATATTCAGCCCGTATCTGAACTTTACTTTGTTCAATTTTGTGCTTGTCATTGAAAAGAATCTCTTGCTGATACATGCGGCAGAATATATGGGTATGATCTTATTATTATGTATGGCGTTGTGCTTCATAACAGTGCTACGCATACGCCATCTGTCTGTCCAAACCGGTATCTTTGGAAGTAAAGTAAAACGTAACAAACACGGGATGCGTAATACTCTTTTAGGCATTCAGTTCTTTATTTGTTGGATATTTATTGCGTTCACCGTCGCTCTTTATATGCAGGCGGAAAAAACAACATCCACTCTTTTCCATACTCTGACAGAGAAAGAAAAAGCGAATATAGTCAGCTTCCCCATTGATTACCGGTTTATGAAGAACGAAGAAAAGCTGGCATTGATAGACCGTATATCCCAATATCCCGGTGTGCAAGATAAGCTATTGGCTGATATAAGCTATCTGCAAGGAATATCGGGCACCGGAATGCAAACGGAAAAAGAGAATTCCGAAACAACTCTTGATGTAAGTATAATGAGTGTGTCCAATAACTTTTTCCAGTTTATGAATATACCGATGCTATCGGGGCGGACATTGGAAACGAAAGAGGATTTAGTGGTAGATAAGGCTTTGATGGAGCGCATGAAGAAAGATCTGCTAGGTATTACCTTGTATAATTATTCTGACGGTTATACCGTTTGTGGTGTTTGCGCTGATTTCATTGCCGATGTATATAATAAGAGTGAAGGCTTTGTTTTTATGCCTACTGATTTCAGTTATTATGTAGGTCATTGTTATTTAAAATGTGAACCCGGAAGGACGGCAGAAGTAAAACAATTCGCAGAAAAAGTGCTGAAAGAAGCGCTTCCATCCAGCGTACAACCCAAGGTTTCCACCTTATTGGAAGATATATTCAATGAACAAGCCATAGAGAACAAGCTGAAAGGAGTTATTTTATTTTTCTCTCTTGTCAGCCTGATCATCACATTGCTGGGTGTTTATTCGGCAATCACACTAGACACGGAGCGCAGGCAGAAAGAGGTTGCCATCCGCAAGGTAAACGGAGCAGGATTGAAGCAAATCATTTTCTTGTTTGCACGCCTTTATATCGGATTGTTGTTAGGATCTGCTGTTGTTGCATTCCCTTTAATCTATGCGGTATTGCAGTTATGGAAAAGGACTTATACGGTGTTCTTCAATGATGGCATCCTGTATTGGGTAGGAATATTCCTTGGGGTAACAGTCATTACAGCATTTACTGTTCTTTTCCGAATTTTGAAGATAGCACGGGTTAATCCGGCAGAGGTAATAAAGAACGAATAAATGACAAAACTATGATAGCACATTACTTAAAAGTAGCAACAAGGAACTTATTAAAATATAAGATTCAGTCAGTTGTCAGTATTCTGGGACTGGCAGTAGGTTTTGTATGTTTCGCCTTGTCGCTCTATTGGATACATTATGAAACTACATATGATGATTTCCGTCAGGATGTGGATCGTATTTATATGGTGCGTACAAATGATGAGCATGCAGAAGGAAAGATTTCGTCTCGGATTCCTTATTCATTTGCTGCATATCTGACGGAGCATTTTCCGGAAATAGAAGTTGCCGCACCTTTTCATGTTGGTTCTGAGCGGATAGGTGTGAATGATAAATATAAAGATGTGATGTTTTCATCAGCAGACAGTGCGTGGATGCAAATGATGGATATCCAGATCATAAAAGGTAACCGTAACTTTATGTTACCTAAAGAGAATGCTGAAATTGCTATTACCGAGAAAGCGGCTAAGGAATGGTTTGGCGCTGAAGACCCGTTGGGAAAGGAAGTGAAAATGGATAGGCGTACTAAAAAGATTGGTGCTGTTGTCCGGGCAGAGAATATACATACTAACTTCCCTTTTGAGTTGATTGGTAATCCTGAATTGGGAAGGACTTGGTGGTATATTTCCTGGAATATGCTGATTAAGGTAAAACCCGGCACAAAGGTGGAAGAACTTGAGGCTAAAATAACCGGTAACCTGCCACACCAACTGCAACAAGTGACTGAAACACGAAAGACGGGAATAGAACGAATTTACCTCACTCCTCTTTCCCAATTGCATTATGCCAAAGACTTTCGTAATGATAAAGAAGCAGTTATCACCTTTAATTATATAGTTTATTTTTCGGTGGCAGGAATTTTGATTATCGTGTGTGCACTCATTAATTATCTCACTCTGTTTATTAATCGCATGAGAGTCCGTCAACGCGAAATGGCTTTACGAATGATACACGGAGCAGGCATACGGTCACTTATCTCTTTATTAACTATTGAATTTTTGCTCCTTTTGCTTTGTGCCATCTTTACGGGATTTTTAATCATTGAGGTCTGTCTGCCGCAGTTTATTGTACTGACAGGAATAGACGCTCCTAAATCTGCATTATATGGTGAAACTTTTTTTATTTATTGTACTTGTTTCCATCATCATATTAACTACTATCATTGGGCTGCTGTATTTTCTATATCACCGTTCTTTGCATCGTTCCTTGCGGCATGATGCCGGACGTCGTACCGGTTCGTTATTGCGTAAAGGCAGCATTGTATTACAACTTTTTGTATGTTTTGCTTTTATCGGTTGCACGGTTCTGATGAATCAACAATTAGATTATCTACGCCATCGTGACCTGGGAATGGAGTTTCATAATAAGGGAAGTTTCTCTGTCAGAGGTGATTTTAATATGTCTCCATTGGTCGAAAAAGTGAAGAACTTGCCAATGGTAACAGAAGTCCTGCCTAATGATTATTACTCAATGATAACACAACTTACGGCTATCGGGCAATGGGATAACTGGGACGGACTGGACACACCGCTTAAGACACCTATACCCGTCAATCTGTACTTGGGTAAAGAAGACTTTTTCCGTTATTATGGCATAACTTTACTTGCAGGAGAATGGCTCAACGACTTTTCTCCTTATGAAGATATTATCATTAATGAATCATTGGCACGCCGAATGGGATGGAGCCCTCAAGAAGCTATCGGCAAACATATTATTCCATCATATATTACTTATACGATAATTGGCGTAGTGAAAGATTGTCATTATGTAGCACCAACTCTGCCTGTTCCTAATACAGGTTTTGTAGTAGGGGAAGAAATGGGACTGATGCAGCGAAGTGCCGGAATATTATTTAAATACAAAGAAGGCACATGGAATAAATGCCGGCAGGCTCTTGAAGCTATTTATCGCAAAGAATGTCCTCCCAACACTATTCTACATATAGACAGCGAAGAAGAAGTATACAATAACTATCTCCATTCCGAAGATATGTTGACGCATCTGCTTAGCTTTGCATCCTTGGTATGCATGCTTACCGCCATGTTTGGCATTTACTCCTTGGTAACCTTGACCTGTGAGCAACGGCGTAAAGAAATAGCAATACGGAAAGTAAATGGTGCAACCGTATGGAATATTCTATTCTTATTTTTCCGTGAGTATTTAGGCATGCTTTGCCTTGCTGCGGTTTTGGCTTTTCCGATAACTTATGTTATCATCAAGTATTGGATAGAAAACTATGTACGCCAAGTCAGCATCAATCCCCTTTCATTTATACTTATTTTTATTGGGATGGCGTTGGTGGTGATTGTAGGTATTAGTTGGCGGGTATGGAAAGCAGCCAATGAGAATCCGGCAGAGGTAATAAAGAACGAATAACAGAATAAAACGATGATAGCACATTATTTAAAAATTGCATTTAGGAATCTGATTAAGTATAAAACTCAATCTGTTATTAGTATTCTGGGACTGGCAACAGGATTTGTATGTTTTGCCTTGTCAGCTTATTGGATACATTATGAAATGACTTATGACGCTTTTCATCAGGATGCAAACCGCATTTATGCAGTCAGAGTTAATGATTCCTTTGCCAAAGGAAAGGTGAGCAGCAGCTTACCCCATCCTATAGGATATTACTTGAAAGAGCATTATCCGGAAATTGAAGATTATAGCGTATTCAATATCCATAAATGCAGATTAAATAACAACAATAAATGGCTTCAAGTAAATATGGCATCTGCCGACAGTACTTTTATGCAAATGATGAACATAAAAGTATTGGATGGCAATACAAACTTCATGATACGGGAGAGACAGGAAATAGCGATAACGCAAGATATGGCTACCCAATTATTCGGAAAAGAAAACCCATTGGGAGAAGAGATAGAACTGAATCAAAAAACAAAGAAAATTTGTGCAGTCGTCACTGGTTGGGATGAACATTCCTCTTTTCACTATTCATTTATTGGTGATATAAATTATGCAATTGGCTGGGACTATTCTATGTTTCAAGCCCTAGTGAAATTGAAAAAGAATACAGATGTAAAAGCTCTCTTGCATAAAATGAATGAGAACTTTCCGGATGAAATGAAACAGAACAAATATGGAGAAACAGGAGTAACCACCTTTTTTCTTACTCCTCTTACCTCCCTTCATTATGACAAGGACTTTCTACATTCGGATGATGTGATTATTACATTTAATTATATCGTTTATTTTTCAGTGGCCGGTATATTAATCATTATATGTGCATTGGTCAACTATCTTACGTTATTTATCAATCGCATTCGTGCACGCAAAAAGGAAATGGCATTGCGTAAAGTTAATGGGGCTTCTGATTTATCCCTGATCGCTCTATTGTCTATAGAGTATATGACGACTCTTGTTTCCTCTATTTTCGTCGGTATGTTGTTGATAGAAGTGTTATTGCCTGTTTTCATAGAATATTCAGGCATTATTTCTTCACGTCCTACTATCTATGGAGAAGCGTTGGCGTATATTGCAGGCATATCAATTATTGCCTCTCTGGTTGCCATTTTGCCCATTTACTTATTCCATAAACGTACTTTGCAGTCCTCATTGGGTGCTTCAAAAGGAAGACATACAGAAAATCTATTCCGCAAAGGATCGATTATAGTACAATTATCAGTATGCCTTTTCGTTATATTTGCTACTGTGACGATAAACAGGCAACTGTATTTTTTGAAACATACAGACCTTGGAATGGTGTACCATAATATCGGAAGCGTTTCTATATGGATGAATGTAGACATGAATACCTGGAACAGTAAAATAGCAGCTTTGCCGATGGTAACAGAAACACTTCCTCCTAAATATTATCCCTTGGTATCTACGGGAGCAATGATGATGATGGGTATTAATAAATGGGATGGTCTAGATAAACCTGTGAAAGAACCTGAACCACTTGATATGATATTAGCCAGTGAAGATTTTTGCAAATTCTATGGCATGACACTGCTTTCCGGCGAATGGATCTCTGAGAAATCACTGGCTACGGATTTGTTGATAACAGAATCAACGGCTCGTACATTGGGCTGGAAAATACAAGAAGCCATCGGAAAGCACATCTATCCGGAAGGCTTTGACGAACCGTTTACTGTCATTGGTATTGTGAAGGATTGTCAGTATAAATCTCCGACAACAAAGATACCGAATACAGCCTTTATAAATACTGAAAAACAGAAGCATTTGTGGTTCCGCGCCAGTATCATGTTCAAATATGAAGAAGGGACTTGGCCGGAATGCAAACATTTGATAGAAAAGATGTATCAAGAAGAATATCCTGATAAGGTATTACGCCTATTCAGTGAAGATGAAGAATATGACCATTATCTGCGTTCTGAAAATGCCTTGCACAAATTACTGGAATTTGCATCTATAATATGCATTATTATTTCTATTTTCGGAATATATTCCTTGGTTACTCTTACTTGTGAGCAACGTCGCAAGGAGATTGCTATTAGGAAAGTTAATGGTGCGACAGTAAAAACTATCATCAAGATGTTTTTCAGGGAATATCTGTCATTATTGATCTTATCTTCTATAATAGCTTTCCCTGTTTCTTATCTCATCATGAAGAAATGGATAGAGGGATATAACAGACAAATTGAAATGGGTTGTTTGCCATTCATTTATATATTTATAGGCATTGCGTTAATTATCACTGCCAGTATTGGTTGGCGTGTGTGGAAAGCAGCCAATGAGAATCCGGCAGAGGTAATAAAGAACGAATAACAGAATAAAACGATGATAGCACATTATTTAAAAATTGCATTTAGAAATCTGGTTAAGTACAGAACTCAATCAGTAATCAGTATCTTGGGACTGGCAGTAGGATTTGTATGCTTTGCGTTGGCTACTTTATGGATTCACTATGAAATGACGTATGACGATTCCTATGATGGAGCAGATAGAATGTATATCTTATACCGAAAGGATGTTCTCCATAACTCCGGGTATAGTATATTTTCATCCTATCCAATGTCAACTTTGCTAAAGGAAACGTTTCCGGAGGTGGAAGATGTATGTGCTTTCAACAGATAGAAAGAGGGAGATATAAAGGTAGAAGGGGGAGCATCAGTTAAAGTCCCTGTTGTTATAGCTGACTCATGTTTCATGAACATGTTTCAAGTATCCTTACTCGCAGGGAATATGGACTTTATGTATACAGATGAAAAAGTAGCTTTGACAAAAGATTTGTCTATGCAATTGTTTGGCTCTACAGATGTGCTGGGACAGAAAGTTATCATACAAGATAATGAAAGAATGGTTTGTGCTGTATTGGGCGGCTTGGAACATAGTAATCTTTCATTTGGCTATTGGAGTGATGGCGGTTATTTTCGCCAGTGGTTTGATGATTGGAGTAACGGATCTTATTATACGGTAATAAAATTGCATAAAGGTGTTGATCCCGATGTGTTTCAACAGAAAATGTTGGAGTTTAGTGAGAAGGCTTCGGATGAAAATATAAAAAGCATTCAGTATTATAAACTAATGCCACTTACCCAATATCACTATGCTCATTTTAATGATGAAAAAGCGATTCAGTTCAATTACTTGATCTTTTTCTCCTTGATAGGTGCATTGGTTATTCTTTGTTCGCTATTCAACTTCCTATCCCTGTTTATTACTCGCCTGCGTATGCGTATGCGGGAGATTGGATTAAGAAAAGTATGCGGCTCCTCTACCAAAGATTTATTTGCTTTGTTTTCCATTGAATATTTGTTGGTCATATTTATTTCAGGATTTATAGGTATGATGATAACAGAACTATTGTTGCCTGTATTCAGAAGACTGTCTAATGTGAGTGGCAACATTTATGGAGAAGTCTTTTTATATTTCATTGGTATAGTCGTCTTTTCTATGATTCTCTTATGCCCCTTTATCGTGAAAAGTAATATTGAAACACTAAATAAAGGAAGGAAGAATTCTTTCCATAAAGTGGGGCTTGTTTGCCAGTTGATAATAGGTATTCTATTTATTTTCTGTACCAGCATTATAATGAAACAGCTTTATTTCCTGAATAATGCCGATTTAGGATGGGAAAGGAAGAATATAGCAACTTTCAAACACATTTATCCCACTGATAACCTGAATGATATAGGAGATAGAATCACACAAATGTCTTGTACGGAAGAAGTTTTAAACGGCCATGTAGGATTGTTTCCTAAAGGTTATGCCATGTCTGCTTTATTCAAAGACTGGGATGGAAAACAAGATTCAGTCCCTGATCTAATGATGGAATGCATAAAAGAAGGAAAAGAGGTTGCAGACTTCTACGGACTGAAATTGCTGAAAGGAGAAATGCCTAAAACAGATGACAGATATAAAATGGCAATTAATGAAAGTGCGGCGAAAGCACTTGGCATGAAAGATCCTGTCGGAAAGAAGCTAGTTGGAAATTATGACCCATTCACTATTATAGGATTAATTAAAGACTTCCATACCACTTCTCCAGCTATGCCAACGCTTCCTGTTGCATTTATCGGTGAGCATGGAAGTAGTGGTAACGCTTCAGGAGCAGGAACCATTACTATAAGATATTATGAAGGAAAATGGAAAGAACTGAAAGAGAATGTAGATGCTTTACTAGCTAAAGAATATCCGCAGATTAAATATCAGCTTGTAAATGTAGAAGATGTTTACGCTGAGTTTCTACAGTCAGAAAATACTTTATTAAAATTACTGGGCTTTGTGGTTGTTGTATGTTTGCTTATAGCTATATTTGGTATATTTTCTTTAGTTGCATTAACCTGCAAAAAACGCCAAAAGGAAATAGCTATTCGCAAAATAAATGGAGCGACTGTAAAAGATATTTTGATGATATTTATAAAGGAATACTTTATCATGTTGACTCTGTCGGCTATCATTGCTTTTTCCGTAGGGTATGCATTGATGAAACATTGGTTGGAAATTTATGTAGAACAAACAGAAATCAGTATTTGGGTTTTTGTTAGTATTTACAGCGGTATAGCAGGTATTATAGCTATTACTGTAGGTTGGCAGGTGTGGAAAGCAGCCAATGAGAATCCGGCAGAGGTAATTAAAAGTGAATAGATGAAATAATTATCGTGCGTATTCGCACGCCAATAGTGCAGAAACGCACATGGAGAACTTAACTTATTAAAAGATAAGCAGCTAATTATCAATATAATAAATCAACGGCATAATTATTGTGCTAATAAAGAATAAGATAAGCAGAAAACAATAACAATCTAATAACATAAACATTATGATCAAGACAGTAAACTTACAGAAGATTTTCAAGACAGAAGAAGTGGAAACATGGGCGCTCAATAATGTCAATCTGGAAATAAAAGAAGGTGAATTTGTTGCTATCATGGGGCCTTCAGGTTGTGGAAAGTCCGCCTTATTAAACATCCTTGGGCTATTGGATAACCCTACCGGTGGAACTTACGAACTAAATGGCACAGATGTTTCCAAATTTACCGAAGCGCAGCGCACCAATTTACGTAAAGGAGTGATTGGCTTTGTTTTTCAGAGCTTCAATCTGATTGATGAATTGAATGTATTCGAGAACATAGAGTTACCTTTATTATATATGGGTATTCCGGCAGCAGAACGCAAGCGCCGTGTAGAAGAAGCTATGAACCGTATGGCTATTGCCCATCGAGTAAAGCATTTCCCACAACAATTATCCGGAGGTCAACAGCAGCGTGTAGCTATAGCCCGTGCTGTGGTGGCTAATCCCAAACTAATCCTTGCCGATGAGCCTACCGGTAATTTGGATTCAAAGAATGGTAAAGAAGTAATGGAACTTTTGACGGAACTGAATAAGAAAGGAACTACTATTGTAATGGTAACACACTCTCAGCACGATTCTGGCTATGCAGGAAGAACGATTAATCTGTTTGATGGACAGGTGGTGAATGAGGTGAAGATTTAGAGTTTTCAGTATGTCAAAAGCAATGTCATTTTACCGTAGGGGCGGATTGAATCCGCCCGTATACACAAAGTAAACTGTTATCGGGCAGATTCAATCTGCCCCTACGGTGAAATGATAACTATTTGGGGGGTGATCTTCTCTCTACGTTGTTGGATAAATAAAATAATAAAAGGAATGAATACTTTTCTAAATATCAAATTCATACTACGCAGTTGGTGGCGGAATAAATTATTCTTCATCATCTCATTAGTCAGTCTTACTGTAGGCTTGGGCTGCACCAACCTGCTTATGACATTCTTTATCCATGAATATAATATAGAGAAAAATAATTCCGAGCGTGAATCCATCTATGCATTACGCCAAGACTCCCCTATGGAAGAAGGAATAAGAGTAACTTATGCCACATCAGATGCAACCGCGCAAATTAAAGAAAAGTATGCCGAAGTAAAGGAGGTATTGCGCATGAATGGCATACCTGCGGATAACTGTAAATATAATGAAGCTACCTACGAGAATCCACTATTCATTTGCGCCGATTCTACTTTAAGCGACTTCTTTACTTATACAGCACTGGAAGGTAGCCTGACGGAAGTCCTGACCACCCCCGATAAGGTTGCAGTCAGCGAGGCATTTGCCCACAAACTATTCGGAAACCACGGTGGCATTGGAGAAACTCTGGAAATAACAGGTGATGGAGGTGAAGTAAAAACCTATAAGGTAGCTGCCATTCTGAAAGAACGCCAACAATCTTTCCTGCATTTTGATTTGCTTACCAGTACGCTGGGGCAGTTTTGGGGAGACCCCACTCTGTTGAAGCTCCAACCGGGTAGCTCTGCCGCCGTATTGCAGGAAAAAATAAAAGAAGATAACATTCCGACTTTAGCCCCCGGAGAAACACAATATTATATAGATCCAATTAAAGATCTGTATTTCAATACAGGTCGTAGCAGCAAGCAACAACAACTCCCCTACTTCCAGCAAAGCGATGTGCCATTGCTCTACATCGGCCTTGCCTCGGCGTTACTTGTACTCATCATAGCCTGTTTCAATTACACCAATCTGAGTGTGTCGCGCACACTGCAACAACTCAAAATGATACACATTGAAAAGTTGATGGGAGCCAAACTAAAAGAAATCCGCACTCAATTATTCTGTGATGCCGCCTTTACGGTGTCGTTGGCATTCCTGCTGTCGTTACTGCTTATCAATGATCTGCTGTCCTGGTTTAATGGTTTGTTCTCGGCACACCTCTCCTTTTCTTTCTTTTTCAGTTGGCAAGTACTGCCGCTGCTCTTGTTGTTTATCTTTATAATGGCGGTAATTCCAGGGATATATATCAGTCACAGGTTATCCCGGCAAACGCTGAGTGAATATCGTCAGACTTATACCGGCAAGAAAAAACAACGGTTGATATGGGTACTTGTTACCATGCAGTTCTTACTGTCCATAGGATTGGTCTATGCTACCACTGTTGCACAAAGCCAGATGGACTTAATCAAATCCCGTGCCTATCGCTATGAAAATACCATAGAATTGGGAGGTATGTACACTTCTCCCCTCGCCCCTTTCTATCATGAATTATCACAAGTGAATGGAATAGAATCAATGACCCTCTCTATGGGTTCCGTACTAAACTCATGGATGCGTGAACTTCCTATAAAGCAGGCTGACGGCAGTGTGAAACACTTTTATATGATACATATTCCTACGGATACTACTTTCCTTTCAATCATGAATATCCGGCAGATAGCAGGATTGCCACCGGCAAAAGCCCGTCAGGAGTATGCCCATCCTGTTTTTATTAATGAAAACTATGCACGTTTACTTCAGATTGATGCCTCCCGGATAGGACATAAATTGAATGAGTTTGATACCATGTGTGATACACTCAGCATTATTGCAGGAATCATTGAGAACTTCCCATTCAATTCGCTGGAAGAAGAAGTAGCCGCACAGCAACTTTCATTTGTTACTGAAAGCAATTTGACAAAAAACGCTATGTATATGCAGGTCAGGCTTATTCCCGAAAAGCGTAAAGAGACGCTGGCAAGAATTGAAAAGCTATGGAAGGAAATGAATAATGGCAAGGTATTTCAGTATGTAGATATGCACCGGTTATTCATGGAGCGTAACAATAAAGTGATCATACTCTCTAAGATCCTGATCAGCTATTCACTCATAGCATTGGTGCTCACTTGCTTCGGACTGTTTGGCATTTCATGGTATGCTGTGCGCCAGCGCACTCGCGAAATTGCCATCCGCAAAGTACACGGTGCCGGCAGTTGGCAGGTCTTATGGATACTGAACCGATCCTTCTTGTGGCAGATATGGATAGCCTATATCAATGGCATACCGGTGACATGGCTGCTGATGCAACATTGGCTGGAACAGTTTGCCTATCGCACCCCCCCTTGGGTTATGGAATTTCCTCTCTCCTGTTCTTATTGTAATGGCAATAACTATTATCACAGTCAGCATACATAGTTATTGGAGTGCACGGGGCAATCCGGTGGATAGCCTGAAAACAGAATAGAATTTCTACTTTTTTGCCATAAACTTCTATTATTACTCTGCCATATAATGGAATATTCCTATCTTTGGGAAGTAAAAAAAACATATAGCAGAGTAATAATATGGCAAACCACCTTTTTGGAGAAACATCAATAGATCAGGCTGAATATCATAAGTCTAAGTTATTAAGGGAACTGGCATGGAGACTATTCCCTATAGATTCGGCTGCTGCTGATATAAGGGCTTTTGCAAGAGAAACGGATATACCAGAGGTTAAAATGAAGCAATATCTGAAAGAACTGATAGATGACAGAAAGCTCCTCATTGTTTCGGATCCTTATTACAAGAACAAAAAGAAATATAAGTTGCCAAGTCGGCTTCATGTACAAATCCTAACAGATATAAAACGTGATCCGAAGGAGTTTCTCAGTCAGCCTCTCATCAACCAACACGAATGGCTAGGCAAGAACTGGCTTACTGCCTTTCGTGCCTACATCCAAAAAGGAGAAGATGAACCTTTGAATATTCCACATTATATAGAAGATAACACTCTTCTTTCGATTATCCAGTATATGCCCGCATATCAAGAGTGGACGCCTTTCTTCAATCAGCTTTCATTTGATATTATTACATCAGCTTTCTATCTTTACTCCTTTCAGTGGGTAATGGAGTTGCAACAACCGGATGTGGAATGCCTGAGGAACGGTTATTTGGAGAATGAAAAACTTCCTCAAGATGTACGCCTTCAGTTTAAAGCCGAATATGCATTTTATCAATACGTGCTACCGGGTAAATTCAATGAGTTCCAGAAACTTTCTTTGTCCGATCAGCCTCTGTATCAAGCCATACAGGCACTCTCCCTGCAATATCAAGGGAGAAATGCAGAAGCCTTAAAAGCATATCAACGGGCACTGAAAGAATCAGGTGATCCTTTCTTTTATAATCCATTATATGATGTTTTTTATATATTGGCATTGTATAATGATAACACGGCTACTTCTAAAAAGAAGCTGGTTGCGCTGATAAAGAAAAAGGAGCTGACCCGTAGCCTTCTCTCCCTTCCGGTTAAATTGTTACTATGGCACCTTTTGGGAGAAAGAACAGATATTATAGTACAAGAGATCGTGACTTATGGGAACAACCTGTATGCGCTTCCCCGATTGCTTAGTTGGCTGATTATCCGGCATTTCCACCTGGACGATAAGGTAGAGATAAGCGATCTAGCCGTCCGGGGAATGATTGATAGAGAAGAATTGAAGTTGCTTCAACTGGAGTGTTCGCAAGACTTCATGCCTTTCATAGCCCGAGCGGATGAGCTGAGAGAACAAACAGGACTTTCACCCCTTCTGCCTCCTTATAAAAAGGTGGAAAGATGGGAGCAAATTATTTCTACCTTGCTTGAAAAGACAGCACCGAAGGAAACGATAGGCAAAACAGTTGTAAAAGAGAAGGCGCAATCACTAAGCCGAATCATTTATTATATCAATGACTTTGGGCAAATTACTCCAAGACTTCAGAAGTCGAAGGACGGAGTGATGTGGAGTAAAGGCCGAAGCATCGCCCTATCTACCTTCCAGATAGGCATACCCGAAATGAACGACAGGGATAAATTATTGTCCACCCATGTAAAGCATTATGCTTCCAGCGGATGGGGATATAATGAAACGTGGGAGTTACAGGGAGCTAAAGCTCTGGCAGAATTGGCAGGCTATCCATTGGTATTCTCGGAGTATCAACCGGAAACACCCGTTGTCATTACGAAAGAGAAACCGCAGATTACAGTGACAAAGACTTCCAAGGGATTCCGGATAGAGAACAATGTGGGCGATACCAAAATAAACAGCAATTTCATCTTGCGAAAAGAAACTGATTTCCTCTTTCATGTCGTAGAACTTTCTTCTTCCCAACGTGATTTGCTGAATATCCTGATGGAGATAAAGGACTTCCCCAAGGAATCCGAAAAGCAATTGGCTGTACTTCTGCCGCAACTCAGCAGGGTGCTTACCGTTCACTCCGACCTTGTTCAAAACGAAAAGCAAATTAAAAAGGTAGAGGCTGACACGCTGATCACAGTCCAGTTGCAACCTATGGGTGAAGGAATTAAGGCAGAGCTTTTTGTGAAACCGTTTGTCACCCATCCTCCCTATTGCAAAGCCGGGAAAGGCAATGCCAGCGTGATGGGCACTATGGGGGAAGAAAGAGTGCAAGCCGTGCGCAACTTCAACAAAGAGAACAAGCAGTTGCAAAAAGTATTGGAATGGCTGCAACCCATCAGTGAAGAACAGGATGCGGAGGAAGATGTGTTCTATTTCGACACCGCCTACCAATGCCTGGATATGCTGGAAATTCTGCATCAGCATCTGGATGCCATACGCATAGAATGGCCGCAAGGCACGAAAATGACGATCAAGGGACGTGCCGACTTCAAAGACCTTTCCCTGTCTGTGAAAGGAGCCGGACAATGGTTTGAAATAGACGGGCAACTGAAAATTGACACCGAAACCATTATAAAGGTATCGGACTTGATACAAAAGGTGCGCGAAAGCAAAGGGCGTTTCATCTCTCTGTCCGCAAACGAATTTATCGCCCTCAGCGAAAGCCTGCGGAAACAGATACAGGCTATAGACCCCTTCTTTACCGAAGAAAAGGGAAAATTGAAACTCTCCTCCCTCACCGCAAACTCTTTATTGGAACTGGAGGAACAAGGTGCGCAACTGAAAAAGAACCCTGCTTTCAGCAAACTGATAGAACGTATGGAAGCTGCTGAAAAAGAGAACTTCTCCATCCCCAAGCAATTGAAAGCAGAGTTGCGTAACTATCAGATAGATGGTTTCCACTGGATGTCCCGCTTGGCTTATTGGGGTGCAGGTGCTTGCTTGGCAGACGATATGGGTTTGGGTAAGACCTTGCAAGCCATCGCCGTCATGTTATCTCGCGGCAAGCAGGGTGCATCATTGGTGGTAGCCCCCGCTTCGGTGGTGCTCAACTGGAAAAACGAGCTGGAACGGTTCGCTCCTTCGCTCACTCCACTGGTGATGAATGACACCGGATGTGACCGTAAAGCCTTGGTAGAGAATGCTTCCGAATGTGATGTGGTGATCACCACTTACGGATTGCTGATCAATGAAGCGGAAACTTTAGCCGCCAAGGAATGGAATGTCATTGCCTTGGATGAGGCGCATACCATAAAGAATAAGGAAACAAAAATATCCAAGGCTGCCATGGAACTAAATGGGGCTTTCCGGTTATTGCTTACCGGAACTCCTTTGCAAAACCATTTAGGCGAGATCTGGAATCTCTTTCAGTTTGCCAATCCCGGTTTGCTGGGCAGTTTCCAGCAGTTCACAGAGAAGTTCATCTCTCCCATTGAGAAGAACGGTGACAAGAACAGGCAGAAACAGTTGAAACGGTTACTTCAACCTTTCATCTTGCGGCGCACAAAGATGGAAGTACTGGATGAATTGCCCGAAAAGACGGAAATAACCTTGCATGTGGAACTGGATGAACAGGAACGTGCCTTGTATGAAAACTTGCGTCGGGAAGCGATCAGCAATTTGGAAGAAGGATCGGCTACTGCCATACAGACATTGGCAGAGATTACCAAACTTCGCCAAGCTGCCTGCCATCCTTCATTGGTGTATCCGGAGTTGAATTTATCTTCGGCCAAGTCCTCTGCATTTATGAAGCTGGTTGAAGAATTGATGAAGAATAACCATCGCTCGTTGGTTTTCAGCCAGTTCACTTCGCATCTAAGGCTGATACGCGAGGAACTGGACAAGGCACACATCGACTATCTATATTTGGATGGCTCTACTTCTTTGCCGGAACGAAACAAGCTGGTGAAAGAGTTTCAAACAGGTACGCAACCCTTATTCCTTATCAGCCTGAAAGCCGGAGGACTGGGATTGAATCTGACTGCTGCCGATTTCGTCATTTATCTGGATCCGTGGTGGAATCCTTCCATTGAAGACCAGGCATCAGATCGCGCCTATCGCATTGGGCAGACACGCCCCGTAACGGTTTACCGGCTTATTGCCACGCAGACCATCGAGGAAAAGATTATCCGCCTGCATCAAACCAAGAAGTCTTTGGCCGATTCATTGCTGGATGGAAGTGATCTTGCCCATAAGTTGACCAAGGAGGAGATGTTGGAGTTGCTGAAAGAAAAAGATTTCTAAGGACTCTCAGCGCCTCTGGAAAACAAACTTTTTGTATTTTATCTCTCATGCTCTCATCAATGAAGCTAAAACTGCTATATGCAAGGTGTTTCAGTGATGAGAGCAAGTATGAGAGATGAGTTAAATGATGAGAGCAGTGCCCTCATTTCTCGCTAAATATGTCCCATTTAGTCCCGATTGCCCTATTGATTTGTCCCGATTATCTGTCGATTTGTTCCCAAACCCCTTAATGTATGGTTCATTTCAACCTACCGCCTAGCGTGTTTCAAGTAACCAAACAAAGTGTTTCATCAAGCGATACAAAGTGTTTCAAGCATTCAAACAAAGTGTTTCATAGGGTTGAAACACTTTGTTTCACGGTACGGAACACTTTGTTCTGCAGGTTGAAACACTTGATTGAACTATACAAAAAAAACAGGCTGCCTCTAGTAAAGGCAGCCTGCATCTTATGATAGGAATATCTTATTTTATAATATCCAGTTTCTTGAAGCACTTAGTCAGCTTTTCTACGGCAATATCTACCTGTTCTTTGGTATGAGTTGCCATCAGAGCCACGCGTACCAATGTATCTTGCGGTGCACAAGCAGGCGGAATAACCGGATTGATAAAGATGCCTTCATCAAAAGCCATTCGGGTTACTTCAAATATTTTATCCGTGTCGCGAACATACAGCGGAATAATAGGGCTTTCGGTGTCGCCGATTTCAAAACCTGCCTCACGGAAACTTTCCGATGCATAATTAGTTACCTTCCACAAATTTTCTTGGCGTTCGGGCTCAGTCTTGAAAATATGAAGGGCAGCCATAGCAGCAGCAGTAGCTGCGGGAGTATTACTAGCCTGGAATATATAAGAACGTGCGGTGTGACGCACCCAGTTGATCGTATCTTTATCGGCAGCAATGAATCCTCCGATAGAAGCAAAGGATTTAGAGAAAGTACCCATGATGAGGTCTACCTGATCTGCCAGTCCGAAATGATGGCAAACGCCACGTCCCTGATGTCCGAATACACCCATACCGTGAGCTTCATCCACCATAATGTTGGCATTATACTTTTCTTTCAAGCGAACAATTTCGGGCAGTTTAGCCAAATCACCTTCCATAGAGAATACGCCATCCACAATGATCAGCTTCACCGATTCGGGTTTGCACTTCTGAAGCTCTTTTTCAAGCGCTTCCATGTCATTGTGTTTGTACTTCAACTGAGTGGCGAAAGAAAGGCGGCGTCCGTCTACGATAGAAGCGTGGTCGCGGTCGTCACAAATAAGGTAGTCGTTACGGTCTACCAAACAAGGAATAACTCCTTCGTTTACTGTAAATCCGGTAGGGAAAACCAATGCTTCGTCTTTTCCGACGAATTCGGCCAGTTCTTTTTCCAACTGTATATGAAGGTCAAGAGTTCCGTTCAGGAAACGTGATCCTGCACATCCTGTACCATACTTGCGAGTAGCGGCTATTGCGGCTTCAATGATTCGCGGGTCGTGTGTTAACCCCATGTAAGAATTGGATCCGAACATCAGAACCTTCTTGCCATCCATCATGACTTCTGTATCCTGAGCACTGTCAATCTCACGAAAATAAGGGTATACGCCTCTTTCCATGTACATCTGAGGCTGTCTGAATTTACTTAACTTGTCTTGTAATAATCCCATATCCTATTGTATGTGTAAGCCTCGTCGGCCTACATTAAATAATGTATATAAACTCACTAATACATTCTGTTTCCTAGGGTGTTCCCGTCAAAACAGGCTGCAAAGATAGTAAATTCTGTAACCTGTTGTTCTTTTTTTCAAAAAAAAATATTTAGGAACATCAAAACTTTTAGGATTTTGGGTGGTTATAAACAAATTGTATTACTTTTGCGTTTGAAAAAGAGCTAAACTACCAAAGTTAAAGTATGACCACAAAGAAGAAAATTGTATTTGTTGTAAATTCTATTTCGGGAACACAGGGAAAAAAGGCCATATTGGAGTGGATTGACGAGCGTATAGACCGTACGCTTTATGACTATACTGTGGTGAAAACGCAATATGCCGGTCATGCCGTAGAGATTGCAGCCACAGCCGCCCGGGAAAAGGTGGATATGGTAGTGGCCATTGGAGGAGATGGAACGATAAACGAAATAGGACGTTCGCTGGTACATACCGACACGGCACTGGGCATTATCCCCTGCGGATCGGGAAACGGATTGGCGCGTCACCTGCAAATACCCTTGGAGCCCAAAGCTGCTATTGATATTATAAATGAAGGAAACTGCCTTTGCATTGATTATGGCAAGATAAATAATATTCCTTTTTTCTGTACGTGCGGAGTGGGCTTTGATGCATTTGTCAGCTTGAAGTTTGCTGATTCCGGCAAGCGTGGATTGTTGACTTATCTAGAAAATACATTGCACGAAAGTCTGAACTATAAGCCTGAAACTTATGAAATAGAGAATGAGGAAGGAACGGTGAAATATAAGGCGTTCCTGATAGCGTGCGCCAATGCTTCCCAATATGGGAACAACGCTTACATTGCTCCGCAGGCTTCGCTTACGGATGGGCTGATGGATGTTACCATACTGGAACCTTTTACGGTGCTGGATGTACCTTCCTTGTCTTTCCAGCTGTTCAATAAGACGATTGATCAGAATAGCCGCATCAAGATGCTGCGCACCAAAAAGATAAAGATTCACCGGTCTAAACCCGGGGTGTTGCACTTTGACGGTGATCCGCTGATGGCAGATGAAGATATAGAGGTGGAATTGATTCCGCATGGATTGAATATCATCACTTCTGATAAAAAAAAGAGGATGAACCTTTCAGTCTCTTACAGCAGATATCGGAATACTTCAGCGGATTGAAGCCTAAGGGTGATGTGTTTACCTATCGTCATAGTCATTTATTTGAACTGAACAGGCATTTGTTGCGGCGTTTGTCTAAGAAATAGTTAATAGTAGCCGAAGGTAACTTCATCCCCTCTTGAGACTATTCTTTCTATACATCTTGTTAACATTTCCCGTAGGGGCAGACCCATGTGTCTGCCCGAAAACAGTTCACTTTATGTTTTACTCCCAAGGTCGTGACCGTTGGTTCGGGCGGACACATGGGTCCGCCCCTACGGTGGATGAAAGCGTTACTGGAAATGTTAATGAGATATGTAGAAAGAGTCGCTTTTGAAGGGGAAAGACCGCCCTATATCTTTAAATAAAAATCCTTAGTCAGCGCCGTGTATTCATCACTATATACATGGCGTGATAATTCTATAGTCAGATTGTTGGCCACACACTGTACAGGCTGTCGCCTGAATGCCAGCAACACCCGTTTGGGAATGGCTCCCGGCTTGGTGTGCACTAAGGTTTGGCGAGACAAATGTAGCCCATACCGAAGGACTGTTGATAGAAAAACATCCATCCCATCTGTGGGGATAGTTACCGAAAATGTCCCCTCGGCGTGAAGTAAACGGGACACGGCATCAATCAGATTCTCAAAATCAAGATTATCCGTATGCCGTGCCGTGTTTCGCTGTTCATCGGGACATTTTAAAGAGTTGACAAAATAGGGCGGATTGGAAACGATCACATCAAACTTGATATCCGGAATATATCGGCATACATCCTGCAACTCCACTTCTATCCTGTCCTTCCACGGAGATGCCGCTATATTTCCCTTAGCCTGTTCCACTGCGTCCCGATCAATATCAATGGCTTTAATCCGGGCATCACAGCGCTGTGCCAGCATCAGGGAAATCAATCCGGTTCCCGTCCCGATATCCAAAATGTGACGGGCGGAAAGGACATCTGTCCACGCTCCCAGCAACACTCCGTCCGTGCCCACCTTCATGGCGCAACGGTCGTGATAAACAGTGAATTGTTTAAAAGAAAAATAAGGGTTCGGCATGCTTCATTTATTAAATTTGTTGCCAAAAATAGATAAATCTCTCCAAATACTCCAATTATTAGGAAATATTTGATTTTTAATGCTCATTTAGTGCACATGAATTTTCCTTATTCGACAAGGAATGATTAACTTTGTCCCCGTTTTGGGTAGAGAGCCCAATTTAACACAATAGGAAAAAGAACTATGATTAAGAGGAATAAGAAAGAGGATATTTTGTTGAATGCAGAAAACGATGATATCTCTATGTTAGCTGAAATCCAAACAGATATGGAGGATGTTTCGGCTATAGAATTTAATAAAGAAATACCGGTTATGCCCTTGCGTAACATGGTGATGTTCCCATCAGTGGTGATGCCGGTGACTATCGGACGTTCCAGCACTTTAAAATTAGTAAATGCAGCATATAAGAAGAAACTTCCGATAGCGGTGGTTTGCCAGGTACAGGGAGATATGGACGATCCCGGTTTTAATGATTTGTATCATGTGGGAGTCATTGGAAAGATTCTACGTATATTCGAAATGCCGGGCGGAAACACAACTGTCATTATGCAGTCCAACGGTCCTAAAATAGAATTGGATAATATTACGAAGACTTCTCCATATCTGAAAGGGATGGTGACCCCATTGCCGGAAGATAATGAAGGACAGGAAACGGATGAGTTCAAGGCGCTGATTGATACTTGCAAGGATTTGACCAGTAAATACATCGAGACTTCTGAAAAGATGAGACCCGACACTATATTTGCTATCAAGAATCTGGATAATCCGGAAATACTGGTTAATTTTATCTGTGCCAATTTCCCTATTCCGGTAGAAGAAAAGATAAAACTGCTGAAAGCAACCAGCCTGCAAGGCCGTTTGTATATACTCGTTAAGATACTGAATCGTGAAGTGCAACTGGCTGATATTAAGCAAACTATCCAGCTGCGTACACGCGAAGATATTGACCGCCAGCAACGTGAATACTTCTTGCAACAACAGATCAAGAACATTCAGGATGAACTGGGAGGCGGACAGGAAGATGAAATAGACGAACTGCGCCAAAAAGGAAGAACAAAGAAGTGGAGCCTGGAAATGGCGGAACTCTTTGAAAAAGAAGTTTCAAAACTAGAGCGTACCAACTCTCAGTCGCCCGACTTCAATGTACAACTCTCCTACTTGCAGACTATGCTGGCCCTGCCGTGGAATGTTTATACCACTGACAATCTGAATATAAACAATGCCGAAAAGACATTGAACAAGGATCATTACGGACTGGAGAAGGTAAAGGAACGCATCTTGGAACACTTGGCCGTATTAAAGCTGAAAGGAGATATGAAGTCGCCTATCATCTGTCTTTATGGCCCTCCGGGAGTGGGTAAAACTTCTTTGGGACGTTCCATCGCTGCATCTTTGAAACGTAAATATGTACGTATGTCACTAGGTGGCGTACACGATGAAGCCGAAATACGCGGACATCGTAAAACCTACATCGGTGCCATGCCGGGACGTATCATCAAGAGTCTGATTAAAGCAGAGTCTTCCAATCCGGTGATTATCCTGGACGAAATAGACAAATTGGGAAGCGACCACCGTGGAGATCCCAGTTCGGCAATGCTGGAAGTGCTTGATCCGGAACAAAATAATGCATTCCACGATAACTATCTGGATGTAGACTATGACTTGTCGAAGGTGATGTTTGTCGCTACAGCCAATAATCTGGGTACTATCCCTCCTGCCCTTCTGGACCGTATGGAACTGATTGAAGTGAGCGGATACATCACAGAAGAAAAGGTGGAAATAGCCCGCCGCCACTTGGTTCCGAAGGAATTGGAAGCCAATGGTATTAAAAAGGAATATGTGAAGTTCACCAAGCCGGCTTTGGAATATATCGTGGAGAACTATACCCATGAAAGCGGTGTGCGCGAACTGGAAAAGAAGATAAACAAAGTGATGCGTAAAATTGCATTGGAATTTGCGCGTGACGGTTACGAACTGACACATGAAATAAAACCTGCCGATGTGCGCAGATACCTGGGTACTTCGGAATATAGCCGTGACAAGTATCAAGGCAATGAATACGCAGGTGTGGTTACCGGCTTGGCATGGACGGCAGTGGGAGGCGAAATCTTGTTTGTAGAAACCAGCTTGAGCAAGGGAAAAGGCGGAAAACTGACTTTGACCGGAAACTTGGGAGATGTAATGAAGGAATCGGCCATGCTGGCTTTGGAATACATCAAGGCGCATACTAAATTGCTGGACTTGAAGGAAGACATATTCGACAACTGGAATATCCATATCCATGTACCCGAAGGAGCAATTCCTAAGGACGGCCCTTCCGCCGGTATCACTATGGTTACTTCACTGGCTTCTGCCCTCACCCAACGCAAAGTGAGACCGAACTTGGCAATGACAGGTGAAATCACATTGCGCGGAAAGGTGTTGCCTGTAGGTGGTATCAAGGAAAAGATTCTGGCTGCAAAACGTGCCGGTATCAAAGACATAATCTTGTGCGAGGAGAACCGCAAGAATATTGAGGAAATACAGCCGATGTATTTGGAGGGATTGACATTCCACTATGTATCAGATATTAAGGAAGTATTGGCTTTGGCCCTTACCAACGAAAAGGTGAATGGCGCCATCGACTTTAATATAAGTAATCAAACAACAGAAGAAAAGAAATAATATGACTTTTGACTTACAATATACAGACCCCAAATCTAATGCCCGTGCCGGATTGGTTACCACCGACCACGGACAAATAGAAACTCCTATCTTTATGCCTGTGGGCACACTGGGAACGGTGAAGGGTGTACATTTGCATGAGTTGAAAGACGACATCAAGGCGCAAATCATTCTGGGAAATACATACCATTTGTATTTGCGCCCCGGATTGGATATTATAGAACGCGCCGGAGGTCTGCATAAATTCAACGGTTTTGACCGTCCTATGCTGACCGACAGTGGCGGCTTTCAGGTTTTCTCCTTGTCGGGTATCCGCAAAATGAAGGAAGAAGGCGTGGAATTTCGCTCCCATATAGACGGTTCCAAGCATTTGTTTACGCCGGAAAGAGTGATGGACATTGAACATACCATTGGTGCGGACATCATGATGGCCTTTGATGAATGTACTCCCGGAACGGCGGATTATGAGTATGCAAAGAAATCCATGCAACTCACCCATCGCTGGTTGGACCGTTGCATCAAGCATTTCAATGAAACGGAACCCAAGTATGGCTATCAACAATCCTTGTTCCCCATTGTGCAAGGCTGCGTTTATCCCGATTTGCGCAAGCAGTCGGCGGAATACATTGCCTCGAAAGGTGCGGATGGAAACGCTATCGGCGGATTGGCGGTAGGCGAGCCGACGGAGAAAATGTATGAAATGATAGAGGTGGTCAATGAGATTTTGCCCAAGGACAAGCCTCGTTATCTGATGGGAGTAGGTACACCTATTAATATATTGGAGGGTATAGAACGCGGTGTGGATATGTTTGACTGCGTAATGCCTACCCGTAACGGACGCAACGGAATGTTGTTTACCAAAGAGGGTATCATGAATATGCGCAATAAAAAGTGGGAAGATGATTATTCACCCATTGAGGCGGATGGCGCTTCGTATGTAGACACGGCGTATAGTCGTGCTTATTTGCGTCACTTGTTTCATGCACAAGAGTTGCTGGCTATGCAAATTGCTTCTATCCACAATCTGGCTTTCTATCTATGGCTGGTGGGCGAAGCACGCAAACACATCATTGCCGGTGATTTCTCTACTTGGAAACCGATGATGGTTAAACGCTTATCTACAAGACTATAATTTATAAAAGATGAAGAATTGGTTCAAGACAAACACGGACTCGCCCAGGCAGGACAAAAGTAAGTGGAAGCCGGACATCAGTTGGCTGAAACTGGATAAATGGGTAAAGAGGCTGGATACATACATCATTAAGAAGTTTCTGGGAACCTATTTTTTCGCTATTGCGCTCATTATCTCCATTGCAGTAGTGTTTGATGTAAACGAGAATATTGATAGGTTTATCAATAACAAGGCTCCGCTGAAAGCGATTGTATTTGATTATTACATGAACTTTATCCCCTATTTCTCAAACCTGTTCAGCCCGCTGTTCGTCTTTATTGCTGTTATCTTCTTTACATCCAAGTTGGCGGAAAATTCGGAAATCATAGCCATGTTCTCTACCGGTATGAGTTTTAAGCGGATGATGCGCCCTTATATGATTTCGGCTGCCATCATTTCGGTAGTTACTTTCGGACTGGGAGCGTATGTAATTCCTAAAGGAAACGTGACCCGCCTGAACTTTGAGGACCGCTACAAGAAGAAAAAGAAACAAGACTATGTGCGCAATGTGCAGTTGGAGGTAGATAGCGGCGTTATTGCCTACATAGAGCGTTATGAGGATTATAACAAAACCGGTTATCGCTTTTCGCTGGATAAGTTTGATGATAAGAAACTGGTTGCCCACCTCACAGCCCGTAGCATTACTTATGACACGGCATCCGTACACAAATGGACGGTAAAGAATTATATGATACGCGAAATGGAGGGTATGCGCGAGAAGATTACGCGTGGCGACCGTCTGGATACCATTATAAAAATGGAACCGCAGGACTTCCTTATCATGAAGGGACAGCAACAGACCATGACCAGTCCCGAACTGAAAGAGTACATCAACAAACAGAAAAAGCGAGGATTTGCTAATATCAAGGAGTTTGAGATAGAATATTATCAACGCATAGCCATGTCCTTTGCGGCGTTTATCCTGACTACGATCGGCGTATCCCTGTCATCCAGGAAGATAAAAGGCGGTATGGGATTGCACTTAGGTGTGGGGCTTGCGCTCAGTTTCTCGTACATTCTGTTCCAAACGGTTTCGGCAACCTTTGCCGTCAACGGGAGTACTCCGCCTATCGTGGCAGTGTGGATTCCGAACATTCTATATACGTTTATTGCAATCTATCTATACAGAAAAGCTCCTAAATAATTATAGGAGCTTTTCTAGTTTTTCACGCCAGTCTTCGGCATTCAATGGTTGCAGGGTGATGAATCCCAGTCCTTTGCCAATGGTGATATTGGCTGCGCCATCATCTACAAATAGGGTTTCGGCGGGGTTCAAGCCGCTATCTTTTATCATATGGTCAAAGATACCGCGGTCGGGCTTGGTGGAACCTGCTTCATAAGAGGTGTAAATCTTGTCTACATAGGCATCCAGCGGTTTGCCTACCGGAGTAAAGTCAGTGCTTCTAGCCCATCCCATCACGTAGGGATTGGTATTGCTCAATATATATACTTTATATTTCTTGCGGAGTTCATTCAGGTAATCCAGTTTATACTGCGGCACTTCTGTTATAAAGCCTTTCCATCCGTTCTCCACTTCTTTATAAGTCAGTTCTTTGCCACATATCCGGCTCAGTTCCTTACGGAATGTTTCAGCATCCACCTTGCCATCTTCCACATCTTGGAAAATGCCTTGTTGGTGGTATTCTCCCAGTAAACTGTCCGCCTCTTTCACTCCTATTTCCCGGAATGCTTTCACTGCCGATTCACGGTCTACGCCGATGATAACTCCACTGAAATCAAATACAATGTTCTTAATCTTACTCATGATATTCTTTTATTTAAGTTTCGTAAGTGCTGCAAAGGTAGGCATTTGAAACTGAATGGTGAATGATGTAAATCAATAAAAGAATGTTTTCCTGTTTTTTTATCCTATCGGCAGAGGAAACGGAGTTTTTTATGTAACTTTGTCGTACAACTAATGTCAAATGAGAAACAATATGAAATTGAGGTTATTATCCCTGTTTGTCTCTTTTTTACTCACCACTGCGCTGTATGCAGAATACTTCAAGCACATAGGGCTGTCAGAAGGGATTACACAACCGTCTGTGATGGCTATTTATCAAGACCAGTTGGGCAGAATGTGGTTTGGGACAAGAGAGGGAATCAATCTATATGACGGCAATCAGATGAAAGTATTCAAAGGATGGACAAAGCTGCCCGGAAATGCGCCCTCTGTATGGCTGGGAAACGAAGTGTCGTTCATTGCCGGAGACAGGCAGGGCGACATTTACTTCTTGATAGAAAACGACTTGATAAAGTACAATATACAAACCGAACAATTCATCCGCTTGTCCGAAGGCCATCATATTCAGGCACTTACTTCTTATGAAGATGATGTGTGGTATATGCGTTATGATTCCTTATTTTGCCGAAAGCCCAATGAGCCTGATCTTACTTTTGTTTTAAAGACAGAGATTAACTCATCCATTATTTGTCTCACCCTGTTGGACGATAAGATTTGCATAGGTACACGAAACGGAGCTTATTTGTTTGATCGTGCCGGTAAAAGTTGGGATCACATATTGAAAGGAATAGAGGTTTATCGCATCTTTGAAAGTTCCCAAAAAGAATTATGGCTCGGAACCCGTATGCATGGGCTGTATAGGATGAAAAAAGATGGAGAATTGGCCGAAGTCCCCTATATGCCGGGGTCATCCAAAGGTATCAGCAGCCAGCAGATCCGTGAATTTGTAGAAGACAATGAAGGGAATATATGGTTTGGAACTTTTGACGGTTTGCAGAAATACAGTTCCGACACCCAACAATATTCCCTTATCCAAATCCCCAGATATGTGGGCGGCCTTAACCATCCGTCTATTTTTTCCTTATACAAAGATATACAGGGAACCATCTGGATTGGCAGTTACTTTGGAGGGGTGAACTATTTCACGCCGCAACATGAGAGTTTTGTGCATTACGACTATGGGAACAATGCGACTAAAAATGTATATTATTCCTATATAGGCGATATCATTCTGGATAAAGACGAGCACGTGTGGCTCAGTACAGACGGAGGCGGAATCAGTTGTACCGACAAAAACTGGAATATGCTTCAGCAATTCACTGCTGGAGGCAGCAACTCATTGCCACACAATAATATAAAGAGTGTTTGTTATGATGAAAAGAATAACTGCCTCTATATCGGTACTTACTTGGGGGGGCTTATCGCGTTATGATATAGATGCGAAACGTTTTCATAATTATCTGAAGCCGGGCTTCTCTTTTTTGAATATGCCCAATGAAGTAGTCTTTCATGTAAAAATGTGGAAAGACCAAGTCTATATTTCGGCCCGCAACGGAGTCTTTCGTTTGGATACCCGGACACAGAAGTTTCATAAATTGAATGTTCCTTCTGCTTATTATCAAAACTTTGATATAAGCCCGGATGGATATTTATATCTGGCCGGATGGAATGCTGTCTATCATATGCGTGTGGATCAAACCGATTCCATCGCTCGCCTTTCTCTTGAACAATCCGGCTGTGATGCTACTCCTACCCGGCTTTTGGCAACCAATGAAGGAGTGTATATCGGTACACTGGGTTCCGGACTTTTCTTTTATGACAGGCAGAAGCATAAACTGACGCATTACACGCAGGAAAAAACTCAGTTGCCTAGTAACTATTGCTATAATATTTGCCGTACTCAGGATGGAAAGATACTGATTACCAGCGATAAAGGGGTAACCTGCTTCACTCCCGGTAAAGAGACGTTTACAACTATTGATTTAATGAGTAATTTCCCCTCGGCCCATATTATTAACGGATGTGGCATTCTGCCAACCACCAATGGGCGCATTTTTGTGGGAGACACGCAGGGGGTTACTGTTCTTTCCGAAGATGAATTTAATAAGTCCGATTCATATAATGATGAGTCTAATTTCTATTTTTCGGAATTATGGGTGAACAATCAAATTATTACCCCCGGTGATAAGACAGGGATCTTCTCCCATTCTCTCCCCTATACCCGCCGGCTTAAACTTAGTTATGACCAAAATAACTTGATTGTCCGTTTCGCCTTATCGAACTATGCGCAACAGTTGTCCGAGCAATGGTTCCAATACAAATTGGAAGGCTTTGATAAAAAATGGATTAAAACCAAGCAGACCGAATTGCATTATACCAATCTGAATCCCGGTACATACACCCTGCATATAGAAGCTATCAATCAAAATGGTATCCCCAATGGTTCCAAAGAAATAACCATGCAGCTTGTCATTGCATCACCGTGGTATAACACATGGTGGGCATGGGCAATCTATATCATTATCTGCACTACATTCATATTCTATTACGTATTCAGCAAAATGGCGAAGCAGAGATTAGCCCTCTCATTGGAAAAAGAGCGTTTCGAGAAGCAACAGATCGAACGCCTCAATCAGGAAAAGCTGGTCTTCTTTACCAATGTGAGCCATGAGTTCCGAACTCCGTTGACGCTGATTATCAGCCACATTGATATATTACTGCAAAAGCATTCATTGAATCCGTCTATCTACAACCAGATATTAAAGATAAAGAAGAATGCGCAGAAGATGAACAATCTGATTTCCGAACTGCTGGAATTTAGAAAGTTAGAGCAAAACCATGAGACTCTTTCGGTAAAACAACAAGATATCATTCTGTTTTTGAAAGAAATCTATTTCTCTTTTGCTGATTATGCACACCAAAGGGAGATCACTTATACATTTGGATTGCCCGAAACTCCGGTCCTGTGCTGGTTTGATTCCTCATTACTGGAAAAGGTGTTCTTCAATCTTTTATCCAATGCCTTTAAATATACGCCCAATGGAGGAAGCATCACTTTATCGGGAGAAATAACGGATGATGCAATCCGCATCCACATTTCCGATACAGGCATCGGTATTTCCCAACAGGATGCAACCCGGATCTTTACGCGTTTCTTCCAAGGCAACAACCAGGAAAAGAATGGCAGTTTGTTTAGCGGAACCGGCATAGGACTGGCATTATCAAAAACAATCATAGACAAACATCATGGAGAGATAACGGTGCAAAGTGAGATTGGGCAAGGAAGTACTTTTACCGTAACCCTTCAACGCCGGAAAGATGTATTCTTATCGGATGAAAATGTCCGGCTGGCTGTGCAGAAACCGGAAACGGCCATTGTGCCCGGTTCATTGCCTGTATTGCCGGATGGGGATAGTCTTTCGGCAGAACCGGCAGGATTTGAAGATATGAAAGATAAATCGCACACCTTACTTTTAGTGGAAGACAATGAAGAACTACTACAGGTTTTGGTAGATCTGTTCTCTCCTTTCTATCAGATAATCTGTGCTCACAATGGCAAAGAAGGTCTGAATCAGGTGTATGAAAATAAACCGGATCTGATTATCAGCGACATCATGATGCCGGAAATGACCGGAACGGAAATGTGCCTGCAACTAAAGAATGACATTGATTTCTGCCATATACCTATTATATTATTGACCGCGCTCAATTCTACCGAGCAGAATATAGAGGGACTAAACCGTGGCGCCGACGACTATATAACGAAACCTTTCCATGCACAGCTCTTGCTGGCCCGTGCCAATAATCTGATACGCAGCCGCTTGCTGATGCAGCATCAGTTTGATAAGAAACCTATATCGGAAATAGATTTGACAAGCATCAACCCGTTGGACAAAGACGTATTAAAACGAACCGTGCAGATTATAGAGCAACACATTGATGATACAGAATTTGATGTTTCGGTTCTTTGCCGGGAAATAGGGATCAGCCGTTCATTGCTGTACGCTAAATTTAAAGCGTTGACAGGCATGACGCCTAATACTTTCATACTGAACTTCCGATTGAAACACGCGGCTGCTTTATTGCAACAATATCCGGATATTCCTATATCAGAAGTAAGTGACCGTACCGGATTCAGCACGCCTGTCTATTTCAGCCGTTGCTTTAAGAATCAATACGGATGTACGCCGCAGGGCTATCAGAAAGAGAAGAAAGCAGAAAAAAGATGAGAGGACTTCCGTTATCGGCCGTCCCCTCATCGAACATATAAATATTACCTATCGAGATTTAGTCGTCCCATCCCGGGGCCAGTGTCAGGTTAGTGTTACGGTCGCGTTCTTCTTTCGGAGCAGGCCAAGTGTAGAGGAAGTCACCATCCCATACATACGAGTATTCCTTTTCTCCCCATATTTGCTTCAGTCCGGCACCTGTGGCGAATTTGTTTTCATGCCAGGTCTTCCAACGCATTTCATCGAAGAAGTTAACGCCTTCGCCATTAAATTCCCAGCGACGTTCGTTGCGGATACGTTCGCGCAAATCACTCTGACCGGAAACTGTTGTGGCAGCATTTGAGTTCAATAATGCTATGCCGGCACGTTCACGTACCAGATTCACGCACTGAATGGCTTTCTCTGTTTCACCCATTTCGTTGTATGCTTCCGCTTGGTTCAGCAATACATCTGCATAACGGATTAAGGGGAAGTCAATGGGCGAATAGGAACGGTTAGGTATTTCAGAAGCCCCTTCTGCTACAAACTTGCGGAACAGATAGTAGAGTTTATTATTCGTATCGGTTCTTAAATCAAAAGGCTCGGCAACATCGCTACCCCGATACGGCCAACGCAATGTATAAGTATAAGCGGTAGAACTGGCGGCACCTTCGTAAGTAGAGTACGGAGTGATGATAGAAGCAGTGAGGCGCGGATCTCGAGTCTCATATGCTTTCTTGATACGGGCTTCATTGCCATCCGGCAAATATTTACTCATATCTGCTCCTTTGGCTGCCCAACTATCTTGTTCTGCCTGCGTCATGTGGTCACGGAAGAAAAATACGGCACGGGCTTCCGGTGACATTGCACTATAGCCGGGAAGTACATCGTCCCAGTTGAACTTGCTGCCATCGGCATTCTCGTAGGTATCCACAAAGTCGGTACTTGAAAGGAATGTATTCCACTCTTGGCCAAAAGCATTACGGCCTCCATAGCGGAAACTAATATCATTGCCTAATCCACTCAAACCAATGCATTGAACGGAGAAAATCATTTCAGGAGACTGCTCATTGGCTTCTTTAAACAGTTGTTTGTATCCGCCTTCAAACAATTTATGCCCGCATTTGCCTACTGCTTCGAAGTCCGAAGCCGCTTTTGCCCATTCCTTTTGGTACAGATAGGCTTTGCCGCGTAATGCATAGGCTACTGATTTAGTGACATGGCCATAGTCTGCATTGCCGGATTCGTACATATCAGGCAAATTGGATTCTCCGATGGCATCTGTCAAATCTTGTATGATGGCTGCCCAAACTTCGGCTTCTGATGCTTGCCCCTGAACACATTCTTCCAGTTCTATGGGTTCCAGATACAAAGGTACACCCTTGTACATTATATTCAGTTTATAATAGAAGTAAGCGCGCAATATTTTGGCTTCTGCCATAAAGCGGGCTTTCTTAGCGTCACTCATGTTCACCTCCGGCAAATGGGCGATGGCGTCATTGGCACGCTGTATGCCGGCGTAGTGCTGTGACCAGTAGTTAGAGAACATACCGTCACTGGTGTTTGCTTTACCTACCAAGATGTTATAATCCTGGTCGCGGCAGTCGGCTGAGACACCAAAACAATCCAGTTTATACAGGCCGATGCCTACGTAATCTTTGAAAAGAGTAGAGTAAATGGCATTTACTCCTTTTTCCGCCATATTTTCACTGGTCCACATATTCCCTGAGGCTACAGAGCCATAGGGAGAAAGATCCAATAAATCGGGCTGGCAGCTTGACATAAATAATGCCACTACTGAATATGCTGCTATTTTCTTTAATGTTTTCATATACCTTTTCTTTTTTAGAATGTGATATTAGTTCCGAATGCAAAAGATCGGACGGATGTATAAGTAGGGTTTGAACCCAGTTCTGGATCCTGACCGGGGAAGTCGTCAATGCTGAACAAGTTTTCGCCCGACAGATAGAAACGGATGGACTGTGCAAAAATCTTGTTTGTAACGTGCTTCGGCAATGTATAGCCGATAGTCAGGTTCTTCAATTTCAGATAATCACCGCTATACAGGAAGTGAGTGCTGGAAACTACATTCTGAGAGCCCGATTCACCCAGTGTCAAACGCGGATATTTAGCATTGATATTGGTACGCGGATCATTGGGATTTTCCGGATCATAGAAATAGTGGTTATTAGCAATATCTTTGCTCAAACCAAGACCTACACGGGTACCTGTACTGTTGTAACCGGTGGTTGCCCCCCAGTAAAGTTTACGTCCTGCGGCTCCTGCCCAGTTCATGGAAATATCAAATCCGTTCCATGAGGCAGACATCTGCATACCGAATGTGTACTTAGGGTCTTTAGAAATATCCTGGAATTTATAGTCGTAAGAGTTACCATACTTGCCATCTCCGTTGAGGTCGGCGTAAATCATATCTCCATACCATATGCTGTTCTTGCCTATCGTTTTGTTCGGCTGGAACTCATATCCGGCAGCAATCATGGCTTTCACCCAGTCCATATCTACCTCGGTGCGGATGATACCGTCTTTGGGCCCGCCATTTACATTCACGGCTCCATCCTTATTATAATAGTTGCCGTTTCCTTTATAGGGTTGTCTCATATAATATTCCCACAGTTTATGGCCTTCTACTACCGGTGAAAGGCTGCCCGAATCATTGAACACATCACCCTTGTTGTTATACCAGTTGCCATCTGCATCCCATCCTTCTTTATATTGGCCTTTATACTTTTTCACCTCATTGGTGGTATAGCCAAAGTTAGCGGATACGGCGTAGTCCACCTTTCCTATTTTATCTCTCCAACTTACTGATACGTCAATACCATGAGAAGATACTTCGGCTATATTCATACGCGGAGCGGTCAGTCCGCCCATTGTGATAGGAATAGAGGGGCGGTACAGAATGCCGGTGGTTTTCTTGTTATAGTAATCAAATTCAAAAGACAATCTATTTCTCAGCGCATTCACATCCAGACCGATGTCGGTAGTGGTTGAACGCTCCCATCCCAGTGCCGCATTGGCAAGGGCCGTCATAGCCAGACCGCTTACTTGTTTGCCACCGAAAGAGTAATCGGTAATACCGTACACGGATTGATATTCGTATTCGGAAACATCATCACCGCCATCATTTCCCAGTTTACCCCATGAGGCGCGTAACTTCAGGTTGTCCAGCCATCCGCGGGTTCCTGCCATGAACGCTTCTTCGGAGATTCTCCATCCGGCAGAGAATGAAGGGAATGTACCCCATCGGTAATCCTTGCCGTAACGTCCGTTACCATCATATCTTAAGTTGGCTTCAAACAGGTAACGTCCTTTGTAGTCATAGTTGACACGGCCAAAGAAAGAACGCGTTGCACGGTCGCGGGCTGTACCGCCTATGCTTTTCATTTCGGTAGCAGAGCTGGGTACATTGATACTTTCGTCTATCAAACCTTGCAAGCTGGCGTTTGAAGAATTCCAGTATTTGTACCATCCCTGATAACCTCCCATTACGCCTATATTGTGGCCTCTGGCAATGGTCGTATTGTAATTCACTATATTCTCCAGTGTATATGACCAGTTTCCTTCGTTGGCAAAAGAAGTAGTCATCATATCGGGCTTGGCAGCAGCATTCTTTATTTCATTGGTGCTGAACTTTATCTGATCCATGGCATGAGTCCATGTTCTTCTCTCATACCAATAGCGCTTATAGTTGAAATTGAAAGTCCATGTCAACCCTTTCATGAAAGTAACTTTACTGAATACGGCAGCATTGACGTTAGTCTTTTTGGTGCTACCATTGGTATCGTTCAGCTTTAGTAAAAGGTTATTGGCTGTTGAACTTTCTTCGGGAGCCTCGGGGTATCCATATTGCCCGTTCCATTCAGGATATATACCCGGAGTGGTTTGGCGCAAATAGTTATTGGCATTGCTGAAGTTTCCGGCTTCCAGGTCTGTCATGTCCCCATAAATACGGGCACCTGCCGTCAACCAACTGGTTACATCGGCTTCCAGGTTCATACGCATCTTGTACTGTTTTGATCCCGTTCTGTCTACCAAACCCGGATTATCCATATAGCCCATAGATGCAAGGAATCTGGTCTTGTCTGTTCCGCCGCTTAATGATAAGTTATGGTCATTGATCAGTCCGTGCTGGAAGATTTCTTTCTGCCAGTCCGTATTAGGATATGCCACATAGTTGGGCACTCCCAGTTCATTCACTCCATTGGGATCTTTTGACTTTTCGCGCCACAAATCAATCGTGGACTGGTTGAAGTTTCCTTTCTGCCCGATGTTTTCGCCGGATTCATTGATCCATTCCATATAATCGGTATAATTTGAGATCATGTCAATGATACGGGTCGGTTTGGCATACGAAATACGTCCGCTGTAGTTTACGCTGATACGTCCTTTACCCTTCTTGGTAGTAATAAGGATAACACCGTTTGCCGCACGCGAACCATAGATAGAACAAGAAGCGGCATCCTTTAATATAGAAATAGATTCTATATCCTGGGCATTCACGTTATCCATAGAGCCTTCCAAACCGTCAATCAATACCAACGGGTCTGCATTATTCAAGGTTCCACACCGCGGATACGGATGGTGGCACCATCACTGCCCGGTTGTCCCGAGCTCTGCATAACCTGTACACCGGCACTCAATCCTGCCAATGCGGCAGATACGGTAGTGACAGGTCTGGACTTGGCTTGTTCTTCAAAATCAACAGATGCCACAGCACCGGTCAGGTTGGCTTTCTTCTGTACACCATAGCCCACTACTACGACTTCATCAAGGGTTTTGCTATCCTCTTCCAGCTTGATGGAAATGTTTTTAGTGGATTCGGTTACCTTAATTTCCTTAGTGTTGTACCCAATGTAGGATATTTGCAAAGTACAATTTAAAGGGACGTTTAAAGTGAAACCTCCATCAATGTCGGTAATGGTACCGTTCGTTGTACCTTTTACTACTACATTTGCACCGATAATCGGTTCGCCTGTGACATCAACTATTACACCTGTGATTGTTCTTTGCTGCAAGATAGATTCTATCTTGTCAGCATGGGGCGACTCAGAATTTCCTTCGGTTGCCCATACGGTTCCGCTAGCGACTAAAGCCAGCGACGCTCCCAATACCATCTTTTTGGGAAAGGAGTAGCAATGTTTTAGATTCCTTCTCATAAGTATGAATTTAAAGTTAGTTTTAAAAACTCTGCAAATTTCTATTAAAATGGAGATAACGACTGTTCAAATAGTCCAAACTAACTATTAAAATCGTCCATAAACATTTTATATAGAGTCCTGAAATGATGTTATTTTCTTGGCAAGAAGGATGTAAGAAGCTGATTTATAGCAATCTTCACTGATTGGTTATTTATTGCCCATATAATGAGCCAATGAAGGAGTACGCGCAATATGTTTGCTCAAAGTATTGAAGCTGCATCTCAATTTTCTGCTGATTGCCTTCTTCGATTCCCCCTTTATTAACATTCGTTTGATTGCATCTTCTCTGCCGGTTAACTTATATTTGGTATTCTTCCTACCGGGAATTCTGCCCAAACGGCATCCTTCGGCTTTCTTTCTTGCCAAACCTTCTTTGGTACGTTGACTGATAAGGTTTCGCTCTATTTGTGCGGAAAGCCCGAAGGCGAATGCCAGGATCTGCGAATTTATATTATTGCCAAGTTCATATAACTCCTTCACTGTCAGCACAGATAGCTCTTTCTTCATGCAAAAATGAAGAATACTCATAATCTGCATCAGGTTTCTTCCCAACCTGCTAATCTCTGAAATAACCAGAATATCGCCCTTTTTCATCTTTTTGAGTAATTTCCCCAGCCGGCGGTCGGTTACGGACTTAGTACCCGAAACAACCTCGCTGACCCATGCATCAATATGCAGTTCTTTGTTTGTTGCAAATTTTTCTATCTCCAGACGCTGAGTTTCCAATGTTTGTTTATCTGTGGAGACACGAATGTATGCGTATATCATTTTTAGTGCAAATATAAGTATATTAAACGTCCCTTTAAATTGCACCGCAAAATATCTGCTTACGAACGCAATCTAAAGAATTTAAAAATCACTGCAACAACAAATTACGCATCCATTAAGTTGAAAGGAAAACATAAAAAAACTTCGATGAAAAGGGGCAATTAAGGCGGAGAACAGGCGGATTTGGAAAATCTATATATGTATTAAGGACAAAAATACAACCTCACCTCTATTCTTTCTTCATATCTTTGCGATGCAATAAACATCTATAATCTATTTATTATGAAGAAACTGATTCTATCACTTCTTGTATTTTTATGTGCCACCGTCACATTTGCGTATACAGAGCGTGACTTGCTTCAAAAGCAAGCCGACATCAACCAATTGAAAGAAATGCTGATACTAAATCAGCAATGGGTTACTTATCCGGACTATAGCGACCGTGCCGGATGGGACACTTTCTTGGGAACATTCAAGAACGAATACATCCGTCGTGGAGAGAAATTATTGAATTACCAATGGCAGGTAGTGAAAGCTACCGATTACCTTGCCTTTGAACGCACCGGCAACCGCCAGGTAATGGAACAACCGTTTGACGCAAACAACCGTGCCATTGCCGATCTTTTAATGGCAGAACTTGCCGAAGGAAAAGGATGGTTCATCGACCAATTAATAAATGGTGTATTCCACTCCTGCGAAATGACCTCATGGGCACTTGCCGCACATATGATTGTGCAACCCTCGCATCGTTCCCTGCCCGCTTATGACTATCCTGTCATCGACCTTGTTTCCGGTGATTTGGGAGGACTCCTGTCATGGACACATTATTTTATGCACAGTGCATTCGATAAAGTGAATCCCGAAATATCTCGCCGCCTGCGCCACGAACTGCAAACCCGTATTCTGGATCCTTATATGAATAACGACTCATTTTGGTGGATGGGGCGTAACTACAACGGACGTATGCTCAACAACTGGAACCCGTGGTGCAACAGCAATGCCCTGATGTGCTTCATGCTGTTGGAGAACGACCGCGACACATTGACAAAAGCCGTCCACTTGACTATGGAATCGGTAGATAAGTTCCTGAACTACATCAAAGCAGACGGCGCTTGCGAAGAAGGCCCTTCTTACTGGGGGCATGCTGCCGGAAAAACATTGGATTACCTGGAACTGCTGGCCGACATTACAGGCGGTAAAGTCAATATCTTCAATGAACCGATGATTAGGAACATGGGCGAATACATTTCACGCTCTTATGTAGGAAACGGTTGGGTGGTAAACTTTGCCGATGCTTCGGCGCGTGGGGATGGTGATGCTTATCTCATTTACCGTTTTGGGAAGGCAGTGAACAGCGACGAGCTGAAAGGATTTGCCGCCCTGATGCGCAAATCGCCATTATTACCTGCAAACGGCCGTGATATTTTCCGCACCTTTGCTTCCATAGCCATTGATAAGGAGTTGCAGCAAACACCTCCCAAGCATGACAGCCGTCCTTTCACCTGGTATCCCGAAACCGAATTTTGTTATCTCACTACTTCACAAGGTTTGTTCCTGGCTGCCAAAGGAGGATATAATGATGAAAGCCACAATCACAACGATGCGGGAACCTGCTCGGTATGGATCAATCAGACCCCAATACTGATAGATGCCGGCGTAGGAACCTATACGCGCCAGACTTTCAGCAGCGAACACTATTCCATCTGGACCATGCAGAGCGAGTATCATAATCTGCCCATGATAAACGGCGTAGCCGAAAAAAATGGAAAGAATTATAAGGCAACCGAAGTAAAAGCGGCGAAAAACACTTTCTCTGCCAATATAGCCACTGCCTATCCGGCGGAAGCCAAAGTGAAGAAGTGGACGCGCTCATATACAATAAAAGGTAAGCAAGCAAAGATCAATGATTCATTTGAATTGGAAGAAGCCGTTGCCCCCAATATCGTAAACTTCATGACATGGGGAGAAATAGACGCTTCGGAAAAAGGAAAAGTCAGTATCTGCGTTCATGATGTAAAAGCAGTGTTGCTATATGATGCCGCAAACTTTGAATTAACCGTCGAGCCTAAGGAACTGACCGACCCCAGATTGTCAAAGGTATGGGGAGAGAAAATCTATCGCCTGTCTTTCAAAGCCAAACAGCAAACCAACAAAGGAAACTATTCATTTATAATAAAAAACCTCTGATATGAAATTGAGTAACTCTATCTTTTTGGGATGTGCGGCACTCTTTGCCGTCACATCCTGTAGTACGCCTGAGAAGAAGAAAACGTGGTCTGAACAGGTAATTGAAAACGCACAGGCACAAATCGGACTGGAAATAGACACCATCGAAGCAAGTGGCAAATGTCTGAACCCGGTAACCTTGAACAGCAAAGGCGGTGTGTATTATTGCGGCCCTGCCGACTGGCGCAGCGGATTCTTCCCCGGCAGCGTGTGGTATCTGCATGAACTGACGGGCGACCAAACCCTGCTCCCACTGGCACAGAAATACACCGAGGCAATCAGCGAAGCACAGCACCTCACTTGGCATCACGACATCGGCTTTATCATTAATTGCAGTTTTGGCAACGGACTCCGTCTGAGTGCAAAGCCGGAATATAAGGATGTAATGATACAGGCAGCTAAATCACTCTGCACCCGCTTCCGCGAGAAACCGCAAGTAATCCAGAGCTGGGATGTAAAAGGAAACAGTTGGCAATCTCAGCGCGGATGGGAATGTCTGGTGATTATTGACAATATGATGAACCTGGAATTATTATTCGAAGCTACTAAGTTATCAGGCGATTCCACCTATTATAATGTAGCCGTAGCGCATGCCGACCGCACTTTGCAGGAACACTTCCGCCCCGATGGCAGTTGCTACCACGTTATTGATTATAGCATAGAAGACGGATCTGTGCGGCATCGCCAGACTGCACAGGGATATGCCGACGAATCAGCATGGTCCAGAGGACAGGCATGGGCTATCTACGGATATACCGTGTGCTATCGCGAAACACACGACCGCAAATACTTGGATCAAGCCCTTAAAACATTCCGGTTCATGAAGGATAATAAGAATATGCCTGCTGACCTTATTCCTTATTGGGATATGGATGCTCCCAATATTCCGAATGAACCGCGTGATGCTTCATCGGCTTCAGTCATAGCATCAGCACTTTATGAAATCAGTACTTATCCGGTAGAGAATCCTCTATCATATAAGGAATATGCCGACAAGATAATGGAGTCGCTTTCCTCTCCGGACTATACAGCTCCGCTAGGCGAGAATGGTCGTTTCCTGCTGATGCACAGTGTGGGCAGCATACCTCATAACAGTGAGATAGACGTACCTTTGAACTATGCAGACTACTATTATCTGGAAGCCTTGCAGCGTAAAATAAACCTTGAAAAATAAGAATCATGAAACTAAGATTGATTACTATTACATTTCTATCCGTTTTCTTTTTGGCAACCACGTATGCCAAGAAGAAAACACCTACCCCGGTGAGCGACCGGCAACAATGGGTGGAGCTATGTTACCGCATAGCCGCCCCCGTACTGGAGAATATGAGTAAAGGCGAACTACAAAAGAATATGCCTCTGGAACTCAGTCCCAACTGGGACGAAGGACGCGACAAGCGTGCCACCTATATGGAAACCTTCGGCAGACTGATGGCGGGCATTTCCCCTTGGCTCATGCTACCCGATGATGAAACGGAAGAAGGCAAACTGCGCAAGCAGATACGCGAATGGGCATTGCTGTCCTATAAAAATGCAGTAGATCCCGAAAGTCCCGACTATCTGGCATGGAAAAGCAAAGCGAACCAAAAACTGGTAGATGCCGCTTTCATAGCCCAAAGCTTCCTGCGTGCTCCCGAAGCTACTTGGCAGCAGTTGGACGAAACCACACAGAAACGATACATAGAGCGTTTCCAAAACATGAAAACGGTTCGTCCGGCATACAATAACTGGCTTTTGTTTCGCGGACTGATCGAAGCATTCCTGATGTTCATAGGCGAAGAAGCCGATCAATATGTATTGAGCGTAACCGTCAATAAAATGAATGAATGGTATTTGAGTGACGGTTGGTACTCGGACGGTGATGAATTGGCGCTCGATTATTACAACGCTTTCGTCATTCACCCCATGTATGTGGAAATGATGGAAGTATTGGCAAAGAATAAGTTCTGGACTCCTATCAGTGTTGACCTGACCATCAAGCGTATGCAGCGTTTCAATGTCTTTATGGAACGCCTTATCTCTCCCGAAGGTACATTCCCGGCATTCGGACGCTCGTTGGTGTATCGCATGGGTGCTTTCCAAACCTTGGCAATGGCCGCATGGAAATACGGAATGCCTAAGGGATTGAGCAACGGGCAAGTGCGTAGTGCACTGACTGCCGTGATGCACAATATGTTTAAGGTAGAAGGCAACTTTGACGAACAAGGATTCCTCCGGCTTGGTTTTGCAGGCCATCAACCGGGACTTGCCAATGCTTATACCAATAATGGCAGTCTTTATATGACTTCCTTGGTATTTATGCCGCTGGGCCTGCCTGCCGATCATCCTTTTTGGACAGATGCTGCCGAACCTTGGACTTCGCAGAAAGCATGGAGTGGACAGCCTTTCCCTATTGATGGGCATCATTCGCTCCGAAAGTAATAATAAAAAGACTTTTGACACATCCCCCTTTCTACACATCTCCGTTAGCATTTCCCGTAGGGGCAGACCCATGTGTCTTCCCGAAAATGGTGCACTTTATGCTTTACCCCCAAGGTCGTGACCGTTGGTTCGGGCGGACACACGGGTCCGCCCCTACAGCTGAATAACAGCTCTATCCATAAAAAAACCGCAGGCTCTGTTAAAGAACCTGCGGTAATTATTTTTGTTGTATTTTTCTTCCTTTCGGAACTACTCTCTTTTAATTCAAGTAAGAAGAGAGCTCGGATGCATTGATGTCCTTAGCGATAATAACGCCGTTTTCATCTAACAAGAAGTTCTTAAAACCTCTTTTCAGGCGATAAGCCTGATACAGATCCGATGAGTTGCCAGCTAACTCAACAAAGCAATTGGATGTTGAAATCTGGTCTTTTTTAATAGTCTCGTTAAATATTGACTTGTACTCGTCAAATGAAACGGAAACCATTTCCACATTGTCGGCCTGCCCGATGGCATGATTCAAAGTAGCATTCTGCATCCTGGAAGGAGCATCGTAACTGGCCCAAAAACTAAGCAGTACGTATTTACCTCGTAAATCTTTCAAGTCGATTAACTGCTTTTCGCCACAGATTGTAAAGGTAGGAGCCTTGTCTCCTATGGTCAAACCTTCTGTCGGCGTGTCTTTTCCCACAAATGAGAACGAAATCAAGGAACTAATAATAAATACAACAAAAATCCACTTTACATTTTTAATCATGTAATTCGATCTTAGTTAATACTATCCGGGACTGCCCTTAAACAGTGATTTCACCCCGAACTATCATCTTTAGCATTGATAATCAATGCCGTTTGATTTAGAAATCTGCGACAAAGGTAAGGACTTTTGAAGTAAACTCCAAGAGTTTTAGATGAAAATTATGTTATATAGCATAAAATCATCCTTTTCATCGAGAAAAAAGAATGCATAAAATATAGCTGAAAAGGATTTATTTGCGTACTTTTGCAACCTGTAAATAGCAACCATAAAGTATGGACAATAATACAGAACTTATATTAATCCGGATTACCGGACTTGACAGACCGGGATTGACTGCTTCCATTACGGAAATCTTATCAAAGTATGATGTTACCATCTTGGATATTGGTCAGGCTGACATTCACAGTACCCTATCATTGGGAATTTTATTCAAGAGCCAGGAGCGAGACTCGGGTAACATTATGAAAGAGTTGCTATTTAAGGCTTCCTCGCTGGGAATCAATATCCGCTTCTACCCCATTTCAGTAGAAGAATATGAGGAATGGGTAGGAATGCAAGGGAAAAACCGTTATATCCTTACCCTGTTGGGGCATAAACTGTCTGCCAAGCAAATTGCAGCAGTAACCGGCATTCTGGCCGAACAAGGGCTGAACATTGATGCCATCAAACGACTCACCGGGCGTATTCCGCTGGATGAACGGAAAGGCAATGTACGCGCCTGCATCGAGTTTTCCGTGCGTGGCACTCCCCTCAACCGGGCAGAGATGCAGCAAGCATTGATGAAACTGAGCAGCGAACTGGAGATGGATTTCTCCTTCCAGTTGGACAATATGTATCGCCGCATGCGCCGCTTGATTTGTTTTGATATGGATTCTACGCTGATCCAAACCGAATGTATAGACGAACTGGCAGAACGTGCCGGCGTGGGCGATGAGGTAAAAGCCATTACGGAACGCGCCATGCGTGGAGAAATAGACTTTATAGAGAGCTTCACAGAGCGCGTTGCCCTGCTGAAAGGCCTGGACGAAAGCGTGATGAAGGAAATAGCCGAAAAGCTGCCTATAACGGAAGGTGTGGAACGCCTGATGTTTGTTTTGAAAAGATATGGTTATAAGATAGCCATCCTTTCCGGCGGATTCACCTACTTCGGCAACTATCTGAAAGATAAATTCGGCATAGACTATGTATATGCCAACGAACTGGAAATAGTAGACGGCAAACTGACCGGAAGATACCTGGGCGACGTAGTGGACGGCAAGCGCAAAGCGGAATTATTGAAACTGATAGCACAAGTGGAACGCGTGGACATAGCACAAACCATTGCCGTGGGAGACGGCGCCAATGATTTGCCCATGCTATCGGAAGCCGGATTGGGAATAGCATTCCATGCAAAACCCAAAGTGGTGGCAAATGCCAAACAGTCCATCAACACAATAGGCTTGGACGGTGTGCTTTACTTCCTCGGCTTTAAGGACTCTTACCTGGAAGAACGCGGTAAACTCTAAAGAAAGAACTAACGATATATATGAAATTTTCAGAATTAAATTTAGAAGAAAATGTGCTTCAAGCATTAGAAGCCATGAGGTTCGAGGAGTGTACTCCCGTACAGGAACATACAATCCCGGTCATATTAGAGGGAAAAGACTTGATTGGGGTGGCGCAGACAGGAACCGGAAAAACTGCTGCCTACCTTTTGCCCGTTCTTAACCAGTTAAGTAAAGGTGGCTATCCCACAGATGCCATCAATTGCGTTATCATGTCCCCCACCCGCGAATTGGCGCAGCAGATAGACCAGCAAATGGAAGGTTTCTCTTATTTTATGCCGGCATCCAGCGTGGCGGTGTATGGAGGAAACGATGGCGTCCGCTTTGAGCAAGAGAAAAAAGGACTGACCCTGGGCGCCGAAGTGGTTATTGCCACTCCGGGACGTCTTATCAGCCACCTCAGCCTGGGATATGTGGACTTATCCAAAGTATCTTTCTTTATACTTGACGAAGCAGACCGTATGCTGGATATGGGCTTTTCCGACGACATTATGCAGATTGTGAAATACCTACCCAAAGAGCGTCAAACCATTATGTTCTCTGCCACCATGCCGTCAAAAATACAGCAGTTGGCAAAGACCATCTTGAATAACCCCGTAGAAGTAAAGCTGGCAGTATCAAAACCCGCCGAAAAGATTATCCAGACGGCATACATCTGCTATGAACGCCAGAAACTGGGCGTCATCCAATCGCTTTTCCAAGACCAAACTCCTGAGCGTGTTATCATCTTCGCCTCCTCTAAACTGAAGGTAAAGGAAGTGACACAGGCATTCAAGAGAATGAAACTGAACGTAGGCGAAATGCACTCCGATCTGGAGCAGCCCCAGCGCGAACAAATCATGCGCGACTTTAAAGGCGGCAGAATCAACATCCTGATTGCTACCGATATTGTTTCGCGTGGTATCGACATTGATGATATTCGCCTGGTAATTAACTATGATGTGCCGCATGACAGCGAGGACTATGTACACCGCATCGGCCGTACGGCGCGTGCCAACCATGACGGTTGCGCCATTACCTTCGTCAGCGAAAAGGAACAGACACAGTTCAAAGCTATTGAAAACTTCCTGGGGAGAGAGATCTACAAGATTCCCGTGCCCGAAGAATTGGGCGAAGCTCCCGAATTTGCTCCCCGAGCAGGACGCAGCTTTGGTGGAAACAGGGCCGGAGGCAGAGGTAAAGGGAACTATAAAGGCAAGAGAAGCAACAACAATCGGCCTGACAATAGGAGAAATAACCCTAAACAATAAGGGAAAGATCCCTTTTCATACGGACAAGTTTACCGTCCCACGGCTATGGAGAGCGCTCCCCACAGATATGAGGAGCGCTCTCCACGGCCGTGAGCAGCGCTCCCCATAGCCGTGGGGAGCCAAACTTCTCAGTACGAAAAGGGAAATACTACGGTACTATTTAGCTAATTCATAAGCCAGGGACCCGTCTTTACCTGCTGTGATATTCACCATATAGCAAGAAGCCCATCGGGGATGCATATGGTAGCCTGATAATGATACCCTTTGGCATCCACTCCACAGAAGTCCATATCCGACAGGATAGCCCATTGCAAGAAATCTTCCGGCACGGTTCCCTTAAACATCTGCTTGTTTATATCCTTGGCATACAGTCTCTTTTTGCCTTCGTACACACAGATGTGTATAATGTTGTCATAATATACATTGTCCACTCCCAGCCCTTCCTCGGAAACTCCCGGACGCATCACTTTTATCTTTGAGGGATTGATGTAGACGTATCCGCGATAGCGAACATTGTCGTAGGTCACAACGGAGTCTTTCTTTATCACCTCATTATAAATGGGAATTTCCTGATTATGGATAAATGTCAGGGAATCACTGTCATCATCGGCTTTGTGCAGGCGTATTACATCTCCCACGGCGGAATGAACCCAGAAAATATATTCTCCTTGCTTCTCTATCTTGTACGCATTGGTTTGTGCGCCATAAGTTACCAATGAATCATCTATCACCTTGAAAGCGACAGGAGCTGTGGCAGCATCTGCATAGTAGATGGTATCTCCGTCTACTTTCAGCACTGCCGCTTCTGTATTATCGTCCAACCATATACCTTGTAACAGGGATTTGGCCTCCCTGTTTTCTTCCCGGGCGGATGTCTTTTGTTGCGGAGTGCCGCAAGAGCCCAGCGCAACAGTTAACATAACGAATGAAAATAGTTTGTACATGGTTTGTCTTATTTAGTTATTTACCGATGCAGTGGTAAACAAAACCTGCTTCGTGTAGTTCATCACCGTCATAAATATTACGTCCGTCCAACACCACGGGTTGTTTCATGGCTTTCTTTATCACTCCCCAGGTGGGCAGGCGGAATTCTTTCCATTCGGTTACCAATATCAGCGCATCGGCATCCAAGGCAGCATCATACATATCGTGTGCATAGTAGACGGAATCTCCTATTCTGCGGCGTGATTCATCCATGGCGGCAGGGTCGTAGGCGCGGACATTGCAACCGGCTTGTTTCAATTTCTCTATCAATACCAAGGCGGGAGCTTCGCGCATATCGTCCGTGCCGGGTTTGAATGCCAGTCCCCACAGGGCAACTGTCTTGCCTTGCAGGTCGCCGTGGAATACCTTCACCAGTTTGTCGAACAGAATGCTCTTTTGCTTTTCGTTTACTTCTTCTACGGCTTTCAGCACTTGCATGGGGTAACCGTTTTGCTCGGCAGTCTTGATCAATGCTTTTACATCTTTGGGAAAGCAAGAACCACCGTAACCGCAACCCGGATAGAGGAACTTACGTCCGATGCGGCTGTCGGAACCGATACCGTCGCGCACCATGTTCACGTCAGCGCCTACCAGTTCGCATAAGTTGGCTATGTCGTTCATAAAGCTGATGCGGGTGGCCAGCATGGAGTTTGCCGCATATTTAGTCATTTCGGCAGAAGGAATATCCATAAAGATAACGCGGAAGTTGACCAGCATGAAAGGTTTGTATAGTTTGGTCATCAACTTCTTTGCCCGTTCGGACTCTACTCCCACTACCACGCGGTCGGGGCTCATAAAGTCGTCTATGGCATTACCTTCTTTCAAGAATTCGGGGTTGGAAGCGACATCAAATTCGATGGATTCGCCTCTCTTGTCCAGTTCTGCCTGAATGGCGGCTTTTACCTTTTGGGCAGTGCCTACGGGGACAGTACTCTTGGTTACGACCAGAGTGTATTTGGTCATGTTGGCACCAATGGTTCGGGCCACTTCCAGCACATAGCGCAGGTCGGCGCTTCCGTCTTCATCGGGAGGCGTACCTACGGCGCTGAATACAATGTCCACATTGTCCAGACAACTTTCCAAAGAAGTGGTGAAATGAAGACGGCCGGCTTTTACATTGCGCACTACCATATCTTCCAATCCCGGTTCATATATAGGAATTATACCTTTTTGCAGATCGGCTATCTTCTCTGCATTTACATCCACACAAGTGACATCCATGCCTGTTTCGGCAAAACACGTACCGGTAACTAGTCCTACATATCCGGTTCCTACAATTGCTATATTCATTTTATTTAATCAGTTAGTCTAACTTTTTCGCTGCAAAATTACAATAAATTATGTGGGTAGAGTTATTTTCTTGCATAAAAGTTGCGATGAAATAGAATAAAAGTGCTAATTTTGCGTTATGATTGAATTGGCTAGACATATAGAAATTCTGTTGCTGGAAAATGATTGTGTCATCATTCCGGATTTTGGCGGCTTTATAGCGCATTACCAACCTGCACGATATATAAAGGAAGAGAATCTTTATCTTCCCCCTGTGCGTACGATTGGTTTCAATCCCCAGTTGACCATTAATGATGGTTTATTGGTTCAATCTTATATGCAGGCATATCATACAGACTTTCCGGATGCAACCCGCATGATAGAGAAAGAAGTGGCAGAACTGAAAGAAAACTTATATAAGAACGGATATACTGAAATGCACGGCATCGGTATGTTGCATTACAATATCCGCAATACGTATGAATTTCATCCCAATGAAGACGGAGCTTTGTCTCCCAACCTGTACGGGCTTAGTTCATTCTCTATCAATAGATTAGAACAGATTGATTCAACTGGTGCTGCAATAGCCAAAGAGTTGCTTCCCAGGCCGGTGAGAAGAAAGAGAACCCTGCGCTTCAACCGTCAGTGGATAGGAAATGCCGTAGCTGTGGCTGCTGCCGTTATCTTATTTTTCTTTTTATCTGTTCCGGTAGAAAATACTTATGTGGATAAAGGAAACTATGCATCGTTGGGCACAGATGGATTGTTTGAGGCTATACGTTCCCAGTCTTTGGCAACTACTTTGGTGACTGTTCCTGCCAAACCGCAGCAACCGCAAAAGAAGAACGGTGAAAAGACAACGGTCAGAAACAACCAAAATACGCTGAAACCTGTTGCCGTAAAGGTGGAAAAGGTGGCTAAAGCAGAAGAAACAGCTCCTAAGAATGCTGTTGTTGCAAGTCTGCCTGCAGAGCAACCTGTCAAAGTGGCCGCGAAACCGGTAGCGGAGGTAAAGCCTGCACCGGTAAAGAAAGAAGCGGTGACCGTCACTACTCCTGCCAATCAAGTTTCTAATAATAAGAAAGGTAGTTATTGTATCATCGTATCCAGCTTGGCTACGGCAAGTGATGCGCAACAGGTTTTGAATGACTACAAACAAAAAGGATATAACGAAGCAACCGTGATAGAAGGCAACGGACGTTACCGCCTGTCTATCTGTAACTTTGCCGATAAGGCTGCTGCCTATAAAAAACTGAATGAACTGAAGCAGAACGAAGCATTTAAGAATGCATGGGTGCTTAGTTCCAAATAAACAGATTATTTCTTATGAAAAGAGTCTTGTGTCCCAAGTGTGACAATTACATAACTTTTGATGAAACAAAATATGCGGAAGGCCAGTCATTGGTCTTTGTGTGCGAGCATTGCAAGAAACAATTCAGCATCCGCATCGGAAAATCCAAATTGAAAGCTACCCGCAAAGAAGAAGTTTTGGATGAACAAGCCAATAAAGAGGACTTCGGTAGCATAGTGGTGGTAGAGAATGTATTCGGGTACAAGCAGGTGTTGCCTCTGTCGGAAGGCGATAATGTGATAGGCAGAAGAAGTAAGGGCACTGAAATCAATGTCCCTATTGAGACTGCCGATCCCAGCATGGATAGAAGCCATTGCATCATCAACGTGAAAAGCAATAAACAGGGAGGAATCACTTATACCCTGCGAGATAACGACAGCATTACGGGGACCTTCCTGATGAATGAAATCCTGGGAGCCAAAGACCGGGTACGGATAGAGGAAGGAGCTATTATCACTCTGGGCGCCACTACCCTGATTCTGCGTGCCGCCGAAGAATAAAGCCATGAAACGTATTATCTTAATTACAGGCGGCCAACGGTCGGGTAAAAGTTCTTATGCAGAAAAGTTAGCTCTCGGTTTGTCGCCCCATCCTGTATATATGGCTACTTCCCGCATTTGGGATGATGAATTTCGCCAACGCGTTATCAGGCATCAGGAAAGACGCGGGCCGGAGTGGACGAATATAGAAGAAGAAAAGACCCTCAGCCTGCACCACTTGGAAGGCAGGGTGATACTGATAGATTGCGTTACCTTGTGGTGCACCAATCTCTTCTTTGACTTGGAGGCAAACGTAGACGTAGCCCTGCAAGCCGTGAAACAGGAATTTGATAGCTTTACATCACAAGATGCCACCTTTATCTTTGTAACCAATGAAATAGGTTCCGGAGCCGTATCCGAGAACGCCATTCAGCGCCGCTTTACCGATTTGCAAGGCTGGATGAATCAGTACATTGCTTCAAAGGCAGACACGGTATATCTGATGGTATCGGGCATTCCCGTACCTATAAAACAATAAATACAATGAAAGACTTTCATATTGAACATCCCGATGAAAGTATGCGGGAAGCATTGATAGACAAGATCAACAACTTGACCAAACCCAAAGGCTCATTGGGCGTACTGGAAGAACTGGCACTGCAAATAGGGCTTATTCAGCAAACCCTCTCCCCTACATTAAGCCATCCGCACAATCTTCTTTTTGCAGCCGACCACGGTATTGTGGAAGAAGGCGTGAGCAAGTCACCCAAAGAAATAACCTGGCAACAACTGAGCAACTTCTTGCATGGAGGGGCGGGAGTGAACTTTTTGTGTCGTCAGCATGGTTTCAAGCTGGTGCTGGTGGATGCTGGGGTGGATTATGACCTGCCCTACGACAAGGGAATTATTAATTGCAGTGTAGGACGTGGCACGCGCAGCTTCCTGCACGGGCCTGCCATGAGCATGGAAGAGATGGAATTATGCCTGGCACGTGGTGCGGAAATGGTAGACCGGATTCATGCAGATGGCTGTAATGTAGTCAGTTTCGGTGAAATGGGTATCGGGAACACTTCTCCTTCTTCTATCTGGATGCATCTGTTCGCGGGGATTGCTTTGGAACAGTGCGTGGGGGCAGGCAGTGGGCTTGATTCGGAAGGCATACGCCATAAATATAACATATTGAAGCAATCTGTAGATAACTATGCAGGTGATGGTTCGGTGAAGGATAAGATAGCATGGTTCGGTGGTTATGAAATGGTAATGGCGATAGGCGGAATGCTCCGTGCTGCCGAATTGAAGATGATCATCCTGGTGGATGGTTTCATTATGACCAACTGTATGCTGGCGGCTTCCAAACTCTATCCGGAGGTATTGCCTTATGCCATCTTTGGGCATCAGGGTGATGAAGTGGACCATAAATTGCTATTGGATGCCATGAATGCACGTCCTTTGTTGAACTTGGGACTACGCTTGGGAGAAGGAACCGGAGCGATCTGTGCTTATCCTATTGTGGTATCTGCTGTCCATATGATGAATGAAATGGATAATTTCGCCCATGCATCCATCACTAAATACTTTTGATTATGAAATTGCTTGCTGCCCTTATCTTCTTTACCCGTCTGCCTTTTTGGAGGATAGCCGATGTACCGTCTGCCTATTTTAAGCGGGTGGTTGATTATTGGCCTTTCGTGGGATGGCTGACGGGGGGGAATTATGGCAGGAACTTTATGGACAACTGCCCAGTTTCTGCCTGTGCAGGTGGCGGTACTTCTTGCATTGGCGGCTCGATTGTTAGTGACAGGCGCTTTGCACGAAGATGGCTTGGCAGATTTCTGCGATGGCTTTGGCGGAGGGACTTCACGGGAAAAGATTTTATCCATTATGAAAGATTCCCATATCGGTACTTATGGAGTTATCGGGTTGATCTTTTACTTTGGGTTGATGTGAAACTTGCTGACTACGCTGTCTGTGCCTTTGGCCTGTCTGGCTATTCTGAGTGGGGATGCCTGGAGTAAGTTTTGTGCTGCGCAGGTGATAAACACGCTTCCTTATGTCCGCAAGGAGGAGGAATCCAAAGCGAAAGTGGTTTACGACCGGATGAACAAAAGCACGCTATTGCTGGTTTTTGTGGCAGGGGCATTACCTATGCTTCTGTTGCTGGATATGGGCTACTGGTGGGCGGCGTTTGCTTCTGCCCTTGTCTTTATGGGTTTAATGCGATTGATGCGGAAACGGATACAAGGATATACAGGCGACTGTTGCGGGGCTGCATTCCTATTATGTGAGTTGTCTTTTTATTTGGTTATCAATCTAATCTATACAAACTTATGGTAGTTTATTTAATACGTCATACTTCTGTCGATGTTCCTCAAGGGGTTTGTTATGGGCAAACGGATGTTCCTTTGAAGCCTACTTTCGAGGCTGAAGCCACACAAACGGCAGCAAACTTACAAGGCTTGTCCTTTGATAAGGTCTATACCAGTCCGCTAACCCGCTGTGTACGCTTGGCAAACTTCTGCGGATACCCCGATGCGGAACGGGATGATCGTATTAAAGAAATCAACTTCGGGGATTGGGAGATGCATCGCTTTGATGAAATCTCCGATAAGAACTTGGAGAAATGGTATGCCGATTACCTTCACGTAAAAGCAACAAACGGGGAATCGTTTGAAGACCAGTACCATCGCGTTGCCCACTTTTTGGATGAACTCCGCAAGCAGCCTTATGAGCAAGTAGCAATCTTTGCACATGGTGGCGTATTGCTGAATGCTCAGATTTATGCAGGGGTAATGAAGGCAGAAGAAGCGTTCAATGCGTTAACTCCGTATGGGGGGATTATTAAGATAGAACTTTAGGCTTGATAGGAAAAAGAGAGCGGCAAGCGGGATTCGAACCCGTGACCCTCAGCTTGGGAAGCTGATGCTCTACCAACTGAGCTACTGCCGCGTTTCAATACGATGACAAAACTAATACATATTTTTTAGTTGAACAAATAAAAAGCAAATAATCATGAATGCAGTCATTATTATTTCTGATCTGCCATTCATGCTGACAGCTTTACGCATATCGGCGGTATCAAGAGGTCGTTCGTGCTCACCTATATAAGGCTTATACACCATTTCTCCAAAATAATTGTGAGGACCGCCAAAGCGGCAATTCAATATACCGGCAAGGGCAGATTCCGGATAACCGGAATTGGGACTGGCATGCTGATTGCCATATTTGCATACGAACTTCAGTTTATCCAAACGCCCCACCGACAAAACCATCCAAAAGGCAGTGAGACGGGCGGGGATATAATTGGCCACATCATCTATATGTGCGGCAACACAGCCAAACTGCAAATAGCGCTCATTCTTGTAACCAATCATAGAGTCGAGCGTATTCACCATCTTGTAGGCAAGCATCCCCGGTACTCCCAGCAACAAATACCAAAAGAGTGGAGCAATAACACCATCACTCAGATTCTCTGCCAAAGTTTCTAGAGCGGCAGTGCGCACTTCCTGATCTGTCAGTTCGGAAGTATCACGCCCCACAATGCGCGCAACCTGCTTTCTCCCCTCTTCCAATGAGCGATCGGCAGCCAGGAAAACCATTTTTACTTCATGGATAAGCGTAGTCCCTGCAAGGCAATAAAAGACAAGGATGGCGGAAACGGCAATTCCCAACCACGTGTTCAGCAGAAACAGATAATGCAAAATAAAAGCACTGCCTCCATATACAATTAATATAAGCAGAACAGCCGCTATCCCTCCCTTCCATATGCGATGAACGCCCTTGTTCCACCGCTTTTCACAGAAAGAAATCATTTTCCCGAACCCTACTACCGGATGGGGGAGCATTGCCGGATCGCCGATCAATCTATCCAATATCCAGCCAATGAGCAAAGGGAGTATCAATATATATATGTCCAGTTCTTTATACCTTCTACCAGTTCGTCATTTTCTTCCGGAGTCTGTGTGGCAATGCGGAAGAAGTGTTTATTCAATCCTTCAAAGTTTGATGCGTCGCGAATCAGGATTCCATGCTCTGTTGCTAAATATTCTTTCAAGGCAGCCGCTTTCCCCATACGCAGTTGAACTAACATATAGTGCGTATCCGAAGGCCATACCTCCATGCCTCCTATTGAAAGCAAGGATTGAACCAACCGTTCTTTCTCTCTCAATAACAAGGGAATATCTATATTATACTCCGAGGAAGATTGAAGTAAATAATGTCCTGCTTCTATAGCCAGTTGATTCACAGACCAAGGCATCCGTTGCAAACGGATTTCGTGCAACAGGTTATCGCAGGCAGTCATATATCCCAATCGCAAGCCGGGCACGGCAAATCGTTTTGTCATGGAATGCAGTAGGATAACATTCGGAAGTTCGGCTGCTTCCCTTGCCGTCAGCAAAGGTTTCAGTGTAAAGAATTCATAAGACTGGTCTATGACGAAAAGGCAATTGGGATGCTCTGTGATGCAAGTCTTTAGTGCTTTTCTATCCCTTACCTCTCCTGTGGGGTTATTGGGATTGCAGAGCCACACCAGTCTTGCATTTCCGGGTAAATTGTCCAGACTATAAATGGAGATTACTTTGTGCCCGTGCAGGCGGCAAGCATCAGCATATTCACTGAAAGTAGGCATTAATATGGCAGAGGTCTGATTGCGGAAAGTCTGGGCAATCAGATAGATAGCTTCGGTAGCACCATTGGTTACACATACTTCTTTGGCGGAAAGGTGAAGTTGCTCCGCCAGTTTTTTCTCCAAAGAATAAGGTTCCGGTTCGGGATAGGTACGGATGCTCTCCATCTGCCGGAACAGATGTTGCCGCAGTCCGCTATGATCTACATGATTGTAGACGTTTGAACTGAAATTTATCTTTATTGCTTTATATTTATAAGCATCATCGCCATGTCCTTCAATCATTCTCGCTCATTATTTGGTACAACAAAGGCAGATTGAGGTGGCTGCGCACGTGTTCTGCCAGTTTATCATATTGTTCTTCTTTGTAGGTTTGATAATCTACTACGCTATGTCCCAGCTTGCCGGTATAGGGTTGCAGCAGGTAGTCTATAAAGGCTTGATTATCTAATATGCCGTGGATATAGCTTCCCACGCACTTGGCGTCAATGAAATATCCGTCTACCGTACCATCTTCCAGTTTATTCAATGGAGAAGAAGATGTTCCCGGAACCGGACGCGTTTCGCCCATGTGTATCTCATACCCTTGGCATATCTCTTTGTTTTCCAGGAAATTGAAATGAACCTGTCGGGTTACTTTTTCCCCTTGCATGGTGGTGATAACAGGAAGCAGACCCAGGCCCGGCAACTGGCGGATCTCCCCTTCCGCTCCTTCGGGGTCGTGTATTTCGAGTCCCATTAGTTGGTATCCCCCACAGATTCCCATTACGGTAGCCCCTTCCCTATGTGCACGCAGAATGGCTTGCGCCACGCCGTTACGCCGTAATTCATATAGATCGTCCAAGGTACTTTTGCTGCCTGGAATCAGGATAATATCGGCTTTTGCCAGTTCTTCCGTGTTGTTGGTATAATAAAGGTGTACGCGTTCATCCCGTTCCAGCATATTGAAATCGGTGAAATTGGATAGATGGCGGAGCAATACCACCGCTACGTTTATCTTGCCTTCCACCGCTTGCATCCGCTTATAGTCCAGCACCACGGAGTCTTCTTCTTCAATGTGTATGTCTTTATAATAAGGTATAATGCCCAGGACAGGGACGCCACACAGATCTTCCATCATTTTTACGCCCGGCTGAAACAAGCGGATGTCCCCTCTGAACTTGTTGATGATAACGCCTTTTATGCGCTTACGGTCTTCGGGTATTTGGAGCATCACCGAGCCATAGACGCTGGCAAAAACACCGCCGCGGTCAATGTCTGCAACCAGTATCACATTCGCATCCGCATAACAGGCCATAGGCATATTTACTAAATCGGTGTCGCGCAGGTTTATTTCGGAGATGCTTCCTGCACCTTCCATGACTATGGGATTGTAGCGTGCGGCAAGTCGGTCGAAAGCAGCGTTTACTTCTTTTCGCAGTTCTTCGCGCCCTTCTTTCCGGAAATACTCGTAAGCGTTGCGGTTGCCGATGGGGCGGCCGTTCAATACGACTTGTGAGGTATGGTCCGAACTGGGTTTCAACAGCAAGGGGTTCATATCGGTGTGGCAAGGGACTCCCGCGGCTTCTGCCTGTACGGCTTGGGCTCTGCCTATTTCCAATCCTTCGGGAGTGGCGTATGAGTTCAATGCCATGTTTTGCGCCTTGAAAGGGGCGGGATGATAACCGTCTTGCTTAAAGATGCGGCATAAGGCGGCTGCAAGGATGCTTTTTCCAACATCGCTGCCTGTGCCTGCCAGCATTATGGGGTGTAGTTTCTTGTTCATCATTCAATCTTTTTTAGTTTCACCACAGATCACGCAGATTTATTGTTTATCGGTGCGAGGTTGTGATGAGGAGATGGCACTCTTTCTTTTATAAGCAAAAGATTGCCATTTCTCTTCCGTCCAATTCTGTTGCTGCATCTCATAACGAGCCATCACAAAGAACAGATCAGAGAGGCGATTTATAAACTGGAGGATAATCTCCGGCAAAGCATCCTGTTTGTGCAGAGTCCATAAACGTCTCTCGGCACGGCGAGCCACTGTCCTTGCAAATTGCAGTTGGGCAGCCACGAGAGTACCGCCGGGAAGTATAAAGTAACCATTATCCTCTATCTGCACCATCAGCTTGTCCATCGCTTCTTCACAGAATGAAGACAAGTCCTCGGGCAACACATTCGGGTTTTGGGAACGGATGGCGGACGGTGTTGCCACATGGCTCATCACTACCATTAAATTCTTTTGAATGATAAAAAGCGAAGATTGCCATTCATGTTCCTGAGGCAAAAGCGAGCGCACAATGCCTATCACGGCATTCAACTCGTCCATACAGCCATTGGCTTCAATGCGGATGTCATCTTTTGCTACCCGTTCGCCGCCGTGAATGCCTGTTGTTCCTTTATCTCCGGTTCGTGTATAAATTCGTCTCATTCTTCCCATAGTTTTAATATGTCCGTTTCTCCCCAATACAAATGGGTATATCCGGCTATCACATTCTTATATCTGTAAAGTGGGGTGTTTACTTCCACCCCTTTTGCAGTGTATTGCTTGGCAACGGAGGGCAAAGCATCAGGAACCACTACATTGGAATAATGAAACTCATGTCCGCGTAGTTCCATCCCATGATATGCCACACGCCGATAACCCAGGTGCAACCTCGCTCCCACCATAGTACAATCCAGTGGCAGGACGCCTGTCATGGCATAAGCTGTTCCTCCTTGCCGCGCAGTGAGGGAACGGGTGAGGGACATCATTCCACCGCATTCCGCCAGTATCTTTCCGCCACCCTCTGCATAGGCTTTCAGTGCATCCATCAGCTTTTTGCGGCGATGCAACTGCCGTGCAAACAGTTCCGGATAACCACCGGGAAGGTATATCAAATCAGCTTCCGGCAAATCACTGCCATATACGGGGCTGAAATAAGTAATGTCGCCCACTTCTTCCAATCGGGCTATGTTCTCACGATATATAAAATTGAAGGCAGGGTCACGGGCTACGGCTATCCGCAGTTTCTTGCTGCGTGGGGTGAAGCTCTCCACTCCCAACTCCGAACTATAAGGCAAGGTGTACCGGCAGGGAAAACTACATTGGCAAATGCTCAGCAGCTTGTCCACATCCACATATTTCTCTACCAGTTCCGCCGCTTGCTCTATCAATGTATTCATGGAACGCTTAGCGGTCAGGGTTAAGCCTAAATGGCGGGAAGGAATTTTGAGTCCTTCTGTGGTAGGCAGGTATCCCAGGCACTCCACTCCGGCATCAGCACAAGCATCGCGCAGAAAAGAAAAGTGGGAAGGAGAAGAAACTTGATTGAATACTACCCCGGCAATCTTTATAGCCGGATTGAAATGCTTGAAACCATAAATGAGCGGAGCCACAGAGTATGCCGTAGAACGGGCACTCACCACCAGCACTACCGGAATACTCAGCAATTTGGCAATCTCCGCACTACTCCCTTCCATTCGCCTGAATCCGTCAAATAATCCCATCACGCCTTCGGTGACGCATACATCCGCCTTCTCTCCATATTTATTATAGAGATGTTGCACATGTGTGTCCGATGCCATCCAGGTATCCAGGTTCACCGATTCATTGTCGGCAGCCAGTGTGTGAAATTGGGTATCTATATAGTCAGGGCCACACTTATAAGGCTGCACCCGCAAGCCCCGTTTCTTCAACGCCCGCAGCAGTCCCATTGTAAAAGTGGTCTTTCCGCTTCCCGAAGTAGCGGCCCCTATGAGTAATTGTGGCTTCATGCTTTTAATCTTTCTTTAGAAATAGGATGCAAATATAAATAAATATCCCAACCCCGTCTTCATATCGATCACTATATTTTTTAGGAGATGAGCTTTCCTTTCCTAAAGTCGTATTATTTGCCTTCACACAAATCGGCTCTTAATCCATTGATAATGAGCGTACCGGTGTGAAGGTCATCCTTTTAATAAATAGCCGTTGCCACCTCTTTTACATTCTCCACCGCCCCTACCGTATAGAAATGAATGCCGGGCACACCGTAACTGATAAGCTCTCGGCACTGATTAATGCACCACTCTATACCCAAAGCGCGTGCCTCGGTATTATCCTTACATTTCACAGCTTCCACAGCCAACTCTTGCGGCAAGTCCACATTGAATGTCTTGGGGATGGCACTCAGTTGTGACAGTTTGGAGAAAGGCTTGATGCCGGGAACAATGGGAACATGAATCCCTTCTTTCCTTGCCCGTCCCACAAAATCAAAATACTTGTGGTTGTCATAAAACATTTGTGTCACCACATATTCTGCTCCGGCTTCCACTTTTTTTTCAACCAATAGATGTCTTGCTTCATATTGGGCGACTCCTCATGCTTCTCCGGATAGCCTGCCACGCCATAATGAAAGGGAGTCAGCGGAGCTTGGATAGGCGTTCCGTCTATAAACTTGCCTTCATTGAACGCATTGATCTGTTCTGCCAATTCCAATGCATGGGAATATCCGTTCTGTTCGGGCACAAATGTAGATTCTTCCTTTGCCTTGTCACCTCTCAAAACCAATAGATTGGTGATGCCCAGAAATTGTAGATCGAGCAAGATATACTCCGTATCTTCGCGCGAAAAGCCGCTGCACAAGATATGCGGCACCACCGTTATGTCATATTTATTATGTATAGCCGCAGCAACGGCTACCGTACCGGGACGGCGGCGGTAACGGGTACGTTCATACAGCCCGTTGCCCAATTCCCGATATACATATTCACTGCTGTGAGTCGTAATATTGATATACAAGGGATCAAACTCCCGTAACGTGTCTACCGTAGCATATAACTTTTCAATTCCCGTGCCCTTCAGCGGAGGGAGGACTTCGAAGGAGAAGGCTGTCTTGCCCTCTCCTTTTATTAAATCAGTAATTCCCATTTGCATTATTTTCTGTTCTTATTGTCTGTGCAAAGGTAGAATGTGTGGGCTATATATCCAATATATCCTTTTAATTCAGAGAATATCTCTAAATTTATCTTTTTAGCAGAATAATCCTCTGAATTGAGATAGGTAGAAGTACTCCTATCAGAATATTTATCTATCAGAAGCTCAACTTCACCCCTGCAAAATAAGAACGCGGTGCGCCCGGACCATAAATATATCCTGAATCGCGAGTTGCCCCTTTATCGAAATCACTCTGATAAGAATTAAAGATATTCTGCACTCCTACATTAAACTGCAAACAAATGCCCGAAGCGAAATCAATATCATAACCGGCCTTTGCCCCCAGTTCGAAGAAGTCAGGGCTTTTCACTAACAGGTCGCGAGTTCCGTCTACCTGGGACATCAGGTGGGGCACATACATTTTTCCGGTGTAATTTCCGTTCAGAGAGAGAGTCAGCGGCTTTACCGGAGTATATAAAGCGGTGAAATAACCGTAAACATCCGGTGTACGCAATATCTTATCACTTTGTCTTTCCTTATCCGATAAATGCTCCTTATCCGCACTCCATTCCTCGGGAGAATCATACAAGCTGCGCTGCAAGGTGATGCCTGCCTGTAACTGTATTTTGTTGAGGTAGGCCACTTTTCCTTCTACCGTAGCGCCATACACTTTTGCTCCGGAACCATTTATGCGTGTCTGTATCAGATAGTTGCTGCCGTTAGGATCCGGTGTGGGAGCAGTCAAAACGAATGGATCAGTCAGTTTGGTGTAGAATCCTTCTATCAAGAGGTTTGCCTGTATGCTGCCAAATAAATGATACCAGTCTACCGACGCATTGAAACTGTGTGAACGTTCTTCCTTCAAATCCTTGGAACGGACAATGGAAACAAGGTCACCACCCACATTACTGATATGCAAATCCTCATCAAAAGCCTGCGGAGCACGGAAACCTTCGGCATAGCTCAAACGGATATTTATGTCTTCCATAGGATTGTAACGGATGTTGGCGCGCGGGCTGAAGATGGCGTGATCCATAATGCTGTTCTTATCCACACGTCCGCCCAGCAAGAAGCTCCAGCGCTCATTCTTCCATTCGTTTTGCAGATATGCGCTGGATATATTTACAATTTGGTTCAATGGTGCCGGTGTATGTTTATCAATCAACTGTTGCAGGCGGTCGCCCGTGGCAGTGGGATCTTCCGCCAAAGCGGCATCCCTGTATTTCTGTATATCGGTTGCTTTGTCGTGCAAGTTATCGTGGTTGAACTCGATACCTCCCGTCACATCGGAGGGCATGAACAGGAATTTGTCAAAATGATGGATATACTGTGCACCCAATACTCCGGTAAAGTCAGTCGTTTCGCCATAAGCGCTGTAATAGCTTTCGCGCTCTATGTTTTGGGCAGACGCGTAGATATTAAGGGTATGTTTCTGGTTGGGCGAGAAAGCGGTGAACTTCACGCTTCCGGTGTTGATGGAATGCTTGATTTGTTCCACCAATCCGGCTTCTCCCGAACCGTTCAAATCGGGATCTTCGGCAATGTGGGGAGGCAAGTCCATCCGGTTTCCACCGCGGCGGAATTCTTCCATATGGTGATACTCCAAGTTGAATTTGGAGTATGCGCTTGTCTTATAAAAGCCATTGAAGCCTATCGTTTGGTTCTTTAGTTTCGGGAGTTCGGAAAAGCCGTCGCCATTGGAATCCCATGCAGAGCGATGGCGGTTTTGTCCGTAGACGTATGCTCCCATTTTGTTGTCATCAGAAACCAGGGAAAGGTTCAGCGTTGTGTTATTATCGAAAGAACCTAAGCCGTCGAAGTTGGAAATGGTATGGGCAAATGAGCCGGAGTTGCGGATCGGTTCTTTGGTGATAATATTGATGGTTCCTGCAATGGCGGAAGAACCGAACAGGGCGGAACCGCCACCACGTACTACCTCTACCCGTTCTATCATATTGGCAGGTATCTGTTCCAATCCGTACACACCTGCCAGGGCAGAGAATATGGGGCGTGAATCGATCAGGATTTGTGTATATTTTCCATCCATCCCGTTAATGCGCACCTGTGAGTAGCCACAGTTCTGGCAATCGGTTTCCACACGCACTCCCGGTTGGAATACCAATCCTTGCGACAGGGTTTGCGAGTTGGTGGATTCAAATAGTTTCGGGCTCATTACTTTTACCAGTGTGGGGGCCAGCCTGCGGGCGGTTTCGTTGCGGTTGGCAGAGACTACAACGCCGTCCAGGGCTATGGCGTCTTCTTCTATTTCGAAGTTTTCTTCCAGTGTTTTGCCTTTTTTCAAGGTAACTTTCCTGTTCTCTGATTTATAGCCGATGGAGGTTACTTCCAAGGTAAACTCTCCTTCGGGCAGGTTCTTTAGGAAATAGTGTCCGGTGATGTCGGTCACTGTGCCGATGGTTGTTCCTTTTAAGGCTACTGTGACATAAGGCAGATGTTCTTGCGTCTTTTTGTCTACTACGTGGCCTATGATGTTTGCGTCTGATTTATCCAGTTCTTCGGCGTGTACGCCCAGTGCTGAGAGTGATAGGCATACCACTCCCAACAAGAAAAATATATATTTTTTCATGTGTCGTTCTTTACGTTAATAATAATGGTTGTTGAATAATTAATTCGGTTCTTGGGCTTATCTTTAGTGGTGTACTTCCCGTAGGGCATGTCAAAACTAAAATCGGCTATCTTTTTGCTGTAGGGGCAGATTGAATCTACCCGATAACAGTTTACTTTGTGTATACGGGCGGATTCAATCCGCCCCTACGGGTGATGTTATCAAAACAATGCTTTTTTACTAAATAGCAAAAGAACCAATTACTTGTATTATTTTACAAGAACAGCAGGAGGTGCCCGCAAATAGAACCCGCAATCAGTCTTTTCTTGTTTGAATCGCTCCAAAGCCGGAACCCCCAGCACGCACAACAACACCAAAAAGACCAATACAGAAAAAGGAGTGAATAACCCATCGGAAGCCACAAAAGCAGAAAGGAAGAAAATCGTTTCAAATTCCACCTCCGTATGCTGATGCTCCCCCTTAAACGGATGCGAGTGTACAATGATCACCCCATTTACCACGTGTGAGTGAGTAAACAAGGTAATACCTCCCAAATAGACAATAAAAATCAGCGGGAGGAAGAACTTCATCATATTAGTCAAGTACCTCTTCATCATTGTGCGGCAAAGATAGAGGTATTTATGATAGCAGTCAATACCTACTAATAATGGTAATGCATATTATTAACCCCAAGTGATAGTTTTTTTATAATTTTCTTTTTTTTTACTGCTTAATTCCCAAAGGATATTAAAATAAAACTATAACTTTGCACCCGATTTGGTGATGCAATCATTTTCCATGTTTGCATAAAAGGGAATTCGGTTAAAGAATCCGAAGCAGTGCCCGCTACTGTGAAACCCATCCGATGAAAAGCAACTATCACTATGCCACTGTTTCGCTCGTTAAGAGAAATGGGAAGGCGCTTTTCAGGGTGAAGCCAGGAAACCTGCCAAGTCAAAACATAGATAATCGCGCTATCCCGGGGCCAGGAAAGCTAATTATTAATTCTTAAATTATTTCGATGAAAAAGAAATGTTTGCTGACAGCCGTTTTTGGCTGTATGGTGGTGTGTGCATCTGCCCAAATCTCACTGAGTGGCAAGGTTGTGGATGCCAACACTGGAAAACCTGTAGAAGGTGCTAATGTACGTTTGGAACAAACCACAATGGGATGTGCCACCAACTCCAAAGGAGAATTCCTGTTGAAAGATGTAAAAGACGGGAACTACACCCTTCGCACCAGTTGCCTCAATTACACTCCCGTTACCCAGAAGGTAAGTAAAAGTCAAAAGGACATGGTGATTAAGTTGAAAAGTACTGCTTTCAATATGGATCAGGTAGTAGTAACCGGTACCGGCACACACCACAAACTGAAAGACAGTCCCGTCCCTGTAGAAGTCATTTCCCAGCGCGACCTTCAGAATGCCAACCCCTCCAGTTTCCAGGATGCCTTGGTGAAACTGGTTCCTTCCATCTCCGTACAAACCACTGCTATGGGTACCACTCTGTACGTCAACGGTCTGCCGGACAAGTATCTGCTGGTATTGATTAACGGCAAGAAAGTAGCCGGAGACATCTCGGGTTCCATTGATTATGACCGTATCAATATGGATGCGGTAAAACGTATTGAAGTCCTGAAAGGTGCATCTTCCACCCTTTATGGCAGTGATGTCATTGCGGGAGTCATCAATATCATTACCGATGATCCCAAATCGGCATTAAACGTATCTTCCAATACCCGTGTCAGCTCTCATGGACGGGTTTCGGAATCAGCCAATGTGGATGCCAATGAAGGAAAACTCTCTGCCCACTTGAATTACAATTACCGCACTTCGGACGGTTGGCAACTCAGTCCTTATGAAGAAAACAGCAAGGGAGAATTGGTAGAAACCACCAAACAACCGGTTTACAAGAACCACTCCCACAATGTAAGCCAAAGCCTGAACTATGCAGCCACAGAGCGTTTAAGCTTCGGGCTGAATGGCAATCTTTACATCAGCGAGAACGACCGCACAGGCGCTTATGATTACAACAACCGTCACCAGTCCTATACCTTTGGCGGAACTGCCAAATACCTGTTGCCCAAAAAGGCTTCGTTTCTGGAAGGTAATGTGAACACCACCAACTACCGGTCTTACTATGACTATATAAATGATGCTAAAACTCATGTTGCAGGCGATAATGTACTCAGTAAAAACCAGACTTATACCAATGCCAATCTGAAAGGCGTGTTCAAGACGCATGACAATAACACCCTGTTCACCGGACTGGACTATGTATATGAAGGTTTGGACCCCACCGAAACCAGTAAAATGCTGAATGACGAACATCAAAGTGTCTACACACTGGCCGCATATGCACAAGATGAAGTAAAACTATTTGATGCTTTGAGCGTAGTGGCAGGAGTGCGTTATGCCTACAATGAAAAATTCAAGAGCCAGTTTACTCCTAAGCTGTCTTTAATGTATCAGTATTCTGGACTGAATGTGCGTGCATCATACGCTGCCGGATTCCGTTCCCCTACCCTGCAACAGATGTATACCGTTTCAGAAAGCCGCGGACAGGTTACGGTGGGCGATCCTAACCTGGACCCGGAAAAAAGTAACTTCTACAACCTGAATGTGGAATATAATCACCGCCTGTTCTCAGTCTCTGCTTCCATTTACCAAAATGACCTGAAGGATAAAATAGAAGTGAAAGAAATAGAAAAGACCCCGAAGATATAGAGAACGGAATTAAAAACAGACGTCAATACCGCAACATTGAAAAGGCGCGGGTAAGAGGCTTCGATGTAGGCTTTTCGGTTCGTCCTTTTGCCGGATTCATGTTCGGGGCAAATTATATCTACACAGACGGTCGTAACCGCACGGAAGATATTCGTCTGGAAAGAACCGTGCGGCATTCGGGTAACTTCAATACCAGTTGGCGGAAGACATGGGATGATTATACGTTCAATGTAGCCATCAATGGTCGCTATCAGGGAACGCGCTGGTCTCAGGCTTATGGCAATGCTCCCGCATACCAGCTTTGGGACATTAACACACGCCATTCATTCAACTTGAAGTCTGTTATCCTGGAACCGACTATCGGCATTGAGAATATCTTTGACTATACAGATGACCGTCCTTACAACAGCAACTATGCCACCCTGACTCCGGGACGCTCCGTGTACGTCAGTCTGTTGCTCCGTTTCAAGCAATAATAAGGTCAATAAGAGTGCCATGAATCATAAAACTAGATTTATTTATATATTCATTACTGTCTTTTGTCTGGCAGGTTGCGGCTCCAAAGGCCGCAATGCTGCCGATAAAAGCAGTATCCTCGTCACAGACACCCTAAAAACGGAGTTATCTCCCCGATATGCCGAAGGATTTCAAGTAATCGTTCAACCGAACGGCGTAAAACTTCTTTCCATCGCCGAACCCAACAACGCACATGCCGTGCCCCAACTTTTTGCTCTAGTCTCAAAAGGAACAAAAGCTAAAGTTCCCCAGGGATACACCGTCATTCCCACTCCGGTGGACAGGGTGATCTGTATGACGACTCCGCAACTGGCAGGTTTCACAGGGCTGAATGCATACGATAAAGTAGTGGGTACCAGTAACACCCGCCGTATGCAAAACAAAGAATGGCTGGCACGTCTGAGCGATGGACGAGTGAAGAAGATAGGAATGGAAGGACACTTTGACACGGAAATCATTATTGCGGCACAACCCGAAATTATCTTCGTATCACCCAATCGCCGCGGAGGTTACGAGGTAATGAAAGAACTGAACATTCCACTAATCCCCCATTGGGCTTTCAAAGAAACTTCTCCGCTGGGACTTTCCGAATGGATCAAAGTAGTAGGCATGTTTATAGGCAAGGAAGAAGAAGCCTGCCGGCTATTCTCCGACATGGAACAACACTACAACATGCTGAAAGCCAAAGTAGCGGACGTAAAGCACCGTCCCAGCATTTTCAGCGGTGAAATGCGTCGTGATACTTGGTATGTACCCGGCGGACAGAGCTTCTATGCCCGCTTGTTTGCAGATGCCGGAGCAGATTATTTTATGAAAGACAATCCCGAAACGGGAGGCGTATTAATGGACTTTGAAACAGTATATTCACAAGGATACAATGCCGAATATTGGAGGGTGATGAATGGTTTTAAAGGAGAATTTACTTACAAGGCATTGAAAGCCTCCAATCCCCAATATGCTGATTTCCGCGCCTTCAAAGAGAAGAAAGTTCTTTATTGCAACTTAGAATATATACCGTTGTATGAGAACCTTCCCCTGTCGCCCCACATTCTGTTGAGTGATATGATAAAGGCTTTTCATCCGGATCTTTTGCCGGAGTATCAACCTGTGTTTTACTCATTGCTGGAGAAATAAGCTGACAGGTTTCCTTCCTGCTATGCTGCCTGCCTTTGAGGCATGGCTTGCAGAATCTTGGGAAAGCGAATGGCAAAAATCACCGTACAGCAGATGGCGGCGGTAGCATCCGAAACAGCTTCGGCGGCATACACCCCCGTCACTCCTATAAAGTGAGGAAGGATCAGCGCCAGCGGAACCAGCAGAATCACCTTGCGCAGCAATGCAATAAAAATGGAAACCCTGGCCTGCCCCAGCGCCACAAACATATCCTGACAGGCACGCTGCAACCCGAATATAGTCATCCCCGCCAGGAAAACAGGCATGACGCGCGATACCGTTTCAATCAACTTCTCATCCCCCGTAAATGCCGAGGAGATAACGGACGGAAATACAATCATCAGCAACATCAACAGAAAGTTGAACGAGAACATCACCGTAACCACAATCTTGAAACATTCCTTCACCCTGCCCCTGTCGCCATGCCCATAGTTGTAACTGACAATGGGCACAAAGCCTTGCGCAAATCCCGCCAACGGCACACTGACGCACAACATCGCACTCTGCATCACAGCCATGGCGCTGACATTAATATCGCCAAAAGGTTTCAGACTGCCGTTGAGGACGAAACCCACCAAGCTCTCCGTGCTAGCCATTATAAAAGGTGAAGCGCCCAATGCCAGCGTCATGGTAATAATTCGTTTATGCAGTTTCATGTATCGGGCTTCCAACCTCAGCGAGGCGCGTTTAGAGAACAGAAAAGCCAATACCCACACCGCACTGCACGCCTGTGAAATGATGGTGGCAAGCGTCGCTCCCTTCACTCCCATTCCAAACTGAAAGATAAAAAGCGGATCGAGCCCGATATTGAGAATAGCCCCGATTATGACCGACCACATGGCAATGCCGGGGCGTCCCTGTGTATTGATAAATGTATTGAGTCCTGTAGAAATCTCAACAAAGACCGTACCGATTAGGTAAATGGAAAGATAATCTACCGCATAGCCTATGGTGCGTTGGGAAGCTCCGGTAAACAGCAACACCGGCTTCATAAAGGTATAAGCAAAGACCGAAGTGACAAGCGTAAACAGCGATAGCAGCACGAATCCGTTGCCCAGAATCTTTCCCGCCCGCTCGCGGTCGCCCTGTCCCAGTGCCATAGCGGCAAGCGGCGCACCTCCCGCACCGACAATGGCCGAGAAAGCCGAGATAAGAATAATAATGGAACTGGTAACGCCGATGCCGACAAGCGCATCCGTACCAATGCCGGGAATATGGCCGATGTACACACGGTCTACAATATTATATAGAAGATTTACCAACTGGGCAGCAACTGCCGGAAGTGCCATTCTGAAAACAAGCGGCAACATTCGGTCTGTGCCGAGCCGTTCTTCATATTTATTATTCATAAGTCTACCTGATATTCTATAGTTTTGAAGCGGCAAAGTTACGGAATTTTTCGATTGCTTAATCAATGCTTCCCTATATTAAAAAAGGGAAAGAAACTAAAAATACGTGTCTGTTCCCGGGCAAATAGTTACATCTATTTGTTCCCGGTTAGTAACAAATGTATATATGAGGAAGAATTTGGCATCAGAAAGGAACAGGGAAGCAACGGAGCAGCGTCTGCTGGAAACGATTGGAGCGATGATTGGCGAGAATGGTTTCGAGAAGATAGGTATTAATGCGGTAGCCACCCAGTCCGGAGTTTCAAAGATACTTGTTTACCGCTATTTCGGTTCGGTAGAGGGACTTATGGCGGCATACTTGCGTAAGCATGACTTTTGGTTGAATCATCCCATGAAGTTTCCCATTCGCGAGGAACTCCCC